>Ga0208638_1000031_pt1 | contig 127379 bp, 130 predicted proteins | sample ETNtaG_34_FD_185753 | JGI IMG/M metagenome (GOLD analysis project Ga0208638, IMG submission 185753) | Marine microbial and viral communities from oxygen minimum zone, Eastern Pacific Ocean - ETNP201306SV51 (SPAdes) (version 2) | ecosystem: Environmental > Aquatic > Marine > Oceanic ...
CTCGGTGGCAATAGCGAGGGTGTCACACCCGTTCTCATCCCGAATACGGCAGTTAAGCCCCTCTGCGCCTATGGTACTGCACGGGAAGCTGTGTGGGAGAGTAGGACGCTGCCGGGATTAAAAAAAAACCCTGCACCATACGGTGCAGGTTTTTTTTTGGAAAATTGGACGCAAATCAGCGTAGATTTAGTATGATTTTTTAATTAATCGTAAACTACAAAGATCACGAAGAGAAAGTCGCTCTTGAGAGGGGTTCTGTCTTTGCCTCGCTTAACGAGTCAAAGACGACGGGGTGTGTTATTCTTGGCAGGGATTCAGAGGATATTTAAATTCAATTTAAATATCCGAAAGGCTGATAGATAATAGCCCAGGATGTCACCTTGGGAATATGAGATTAAACAATATTCCAGTCCCGTATTTTTGCAGTAAAAAGATTTTATAATAAATCACTTAACTTCATTTTTGCTACAAGGTTATGCGCTTTTTCATCACAAGTTATCCATTTGCCGTTGAGGAGTCTGGCTAAAGATACGTAGGCGCTGTCATAGCCTGAAAGTCCCAATCTCTGAAATACGGCAATTTCCGACAGTAATTCGATATTCATGGAAAACCTGTGAATGCCTAGTTGAACCACCTGTGATAAAAGTTGGTATTGAACTTTGGAAGGATGTGAAATCAAGCGATTAAAAACATGAATCAATTCAAAATAAAAAAGCTCAGGGACTGCAAATAGAGCAGGCTTTTCCAGAACCTGTTCAAGAATAGCAAAAGCCTTTTCGAACCCATCCTCCTTTACAAACCACTTGATGGCAACCGATGTATCAATAATCCGAACCATATCGGAGTTCTCTTAATGTTTTTAAAGAATCGGCGTGGGATTCAACAACCGATTCTTTAAACGATTCAAGAAGCTCTTTTCTTTTTTGAACTTCACGATAATCCACAAACCGCTCTTTAAAAGTTTTGAGGGATATTAACACTGCCACCGGAATTCGTCCTTTTTCCACAATAATTGGTTCATCCGATGCCTGCAGCTTTTTAAGAATTTTTCCGAATGACTGTCTAATTTGTAAAGCATTGACTTTCATATGTATAGTGTATAGCAATATATATATGCATGTCAATATTAATTTTTCGGATCTGTTGTTTATTGAGGCTAGCTCAGTGTATCATTATCATGACATTGTAATTACATCAGGTTAATGGGGTCTATGTCGTATTTAATTTTTACTTTTACTTTTTTTAATAAGCTTCCGGAAAATTCTGTTTTCATCTTTTGAATAATCTCCTTCAAGGGATCAGAATCCGGGCCTTTTAAAATTATCTGCCATCGATAGACATTTTTTATTTTATACAGCAGAGATTTTGAAGGCCCTAAAACATCAACCGCAGGAGATTTTTTTTCTCCCTTGTTTTTTTTGTCGATGGTTTTTTTAAGAGATTTTGCAAATTGAACGGCAATTTCCTTGACAGCTTCTTCATTTACGCTTTCTAATTTAATACCGACCATTTTAGCACAAGGCGGATAACCTAACCTTTCTCTCCACTCAATTTCCCGCACGGCAAAGTTTTCGTAATCATAATTTTTACCGTGTTTAATAATATCATTATTTGGATTATACGTCTGAACAACGGCTTTTCCTGCGATATCACCCCTGCCGGATCTTCCTGCCACCTGGGTCATTAATTGAAATGTCCTTTCCCCTGATCTAAAATCCGGAATATTAAGGGACAGATCAGCCGCTACAACACCCACTAACGTAACAAACGGAAAATCATGCCCTTTGGCAATCATTTGAGTCCCTATCAGGATATCAACTTCCCGCTTTTCAATTTTTTTGAAAATCATATAATAAGCGTGTTTTGTCTTGGTCGTGTCCCTGTCCATCCTCAGTACCCTTGCATTTGGAAAAAGCCTCCGACAATCTTCTTCCATTTTTTGCGTTCCTATCCCGGAGAAACTTATTTTTGTCCCTTTGCATTCTGGACACGTATCAGGAGCTTTGACATGATAGTCGCAATAATGACAGCGGTTAAGCTTTTCAGCGGAATGAAAAGTGAGGCTGACACTGCAGTTTTTGCAATTAAAAGTATGACCGCATTCTCTGCACTGCAGGAAAGAAGCTGTTCCGCGCCTGTTTAAAAACAAAAACACCTGCTCTTTTTTAAGAAGACAGTTTTCAATTTCTCCTCTTAATATTCCTGAAATAACAGTTCTTTTTGGAATATCAGTATCTTTAACGCGCATATCAATGATGTCAATTTTAGGCAATTGCCGGTTTCCAACCCTGTTCGGCAAAGCAAGATAAACATACTGCCCCTGTTTGGCCCTGTAATAAGTTTCTATGGATGGAGTGGCCGATCCCAATATAACAATTGCCTGTGAAAGTTCACCCAATTTAATTGCCACATCCTTCGCATGATAACGGGGACTTTCATCCTGTTTATAAGAATACTCATGTTCTTCATCAACAACAATCATCCCCAGGTTTGCAAAAGGAGCAAATATTGCCGATCTCGGGCCCACAGCAACTTTGGCCTTTCCATCCCGAATTCTTCTCCATTCATCGAATCTTTCTCCTTCAGACAAAGTGCTATGCAGCAGGGCAACCTTGTCACCAAACCGTGATTTAAGCCGCTGAATTAATTGGGGAGTAATTGCGATTTCAGGAACAAGGTAGATGACATCTTTTCCCATCGAGAGAGTTTTTGAAATGCCCTGCATATAAACCTCTGTTTTTCCGCTGCCCGTAATGCCGTGAAGCAGATAAACCATGTGATTACGTGCATTAATACCGTCAGAAATCTCCTTTAATGCCTTATGTTGCTCCTCGTTAAGAGTCTTCGGAATTTTTTGGCCTGCCTCTTCTTCTATATGAGATAAAGGATTTCGGTTAACAGCTTTATGAACAATTTTTATTATTTTGTTTTTATGAAGGAGATTAACCACACCGGAAATATTTGAGACTTCTTGAGCAAGTTCCTTATAGGCTATTTCCCCGTTCAGCAGATGACGGATCACCTGACGTTGTTTGGGCGACCTGCTAAACTTTTCTTCTATCTCGTCTTCCGTGAAAGTTCTTATTAAAGAAAGATGTTTCTCATGTTTAGGTTTTAACCTTTCCAGGCCTTTAGGCAGGGCGGCTTTAATCACCTCTCCCCAGGGTGCAAAATAATATTCTGAAATCCAGCGGGTCAAATCCATCAACTTTTGACTGATAACTGCGTCTTTATCCAATACTTCAATAAGGTCCTTTAATTTGTCTTTGTATTTCAAATCTATTTCATTGGTCGTTTCAACTACATATCCAATAATTTTTCTTGGGCCGAAGGGGACTAAAACCCTCATTCTTCTTTGGAGAAGGGGAGCTAATCTCTCAGGAATTTTGTAGGAAAAAACAGTTGTTAAGGGGAGACCTACTACTACACGGGCAATCGTTTCTTTTTCCATAAAAGTACCATCTTAAATAATCCCAAATTATGCGTAAAAGCAGGAAAAAACATAAAGCGGCAAGTTGCCGCAACCACAATTTGGTATGGAAAATCTAATTGGACGGTTTCCGAAGGAAATCCACCCACAGGGTTGAGGCCATTCATTAGAAATAATTTATTTGCTTACCAAAACGGCGGCTCATTTTGGTTGCGGCCTCTCGCCCGCTCTATATTTTAAAGCATTTGCTAAATTATTCTTTGCTTCTGAGTAATCCGGCCTAACCTCTATTGCCTTTAGAAAATAGGAAATTGCTTCCTCGATTTTTCCCTGCCGGACCAAAAGAACTCCCAGGTTATTGTGTGCTTCTACATAATCCGGTTTTGCACTCAGTGCTTTGTAATAATGTTTTATCGCGTCATCAGGCTTTTCGATTTTTACCAGGACATCACCTATATTTTTATGCGCTTCTTCATAGCTGGGATCAAGCTGCACCGCTTTTGAATAATGAATAATGGCCTCCTTGAATTTTCCTTGCTTTGCCAGTGTAATTCCGAGATTGTTATGGATCGGCGCATAATTTGGGTTTATAGTTATTGCCTTTAAATAACGGGATATTGCTTCCTGATGTTTCCCTTCTCTGGATAAAGCATTTCCCAAATTGTTATACGCTTCAGCATAGTTTGGTTTGATTTCTAATGCCCTGTGATAATAATTTTTCGCCAAAATGATTTTTCCTTTATTATACAAAGCAACTCCAAGATTATTTAGCGTCTTCACGGAATTAGCATTCATTTTAATGGCTATGGTATAGTGGTTAATGGCCTCATCAATTTTACCCTGGCTTGCCAAAATATTCCCCAGGTTATTATGCGCCATAACGCTTTTAGGATTTAATCGTAAAGTGTGTTCAAATAAAACAACAGAATTCTCCCAATGCCATATTTGCGATGAACTAAGGATGGCAAACAATCCTAAAATGGCAATACAATTTATAATAATAGCATGTCTGTAAAAATAATGTACGAATAATGCCATTGCCATTGCCGGCCCCAACATTGCGATGTATAGATAACGATCTGCAACAGTTGAAATAATTTGAAACCTGAATGGAATTAGGCCAAGTACCGGGAACACACCCATAAATAAAATGCTTACAGGCGCTGTTAACCATGGTTTTTTTTTTCTTTGAAACCAAACTAAAGCCAATAATCCGCAAGGTATTAACCATATATAATAAGTCAAACTATTTTGCAGTACTATATCAGGCCTGCGGCCATAGTCCGGACCAAGCCATATCGGAAAAGCAATTTTTTGTAAATAGAAAACTAACGCGTCACCTGCTATTACAGGTCTAGACCATAATGGTGTAATAAAATTTAATATTTCATCCGGCTGTAGTAGTTTGGTTAATACCATCCAGGGCACAACAAGAATAAACCAGAAAACCAAAGATTTGGAACATTCTCTTGCAGATCTTCCCATGGCATAGTAATCGATCACCCACACAACCATAGGCACTACGACTGCCAAAGGTTTAGACAATAATGCCAGCATAAATGCAATAGTGGCAATAAGATAATTTGATTTTTTAAAAAAAACTTGCCTTATAAGGACTGCTTGATAATTATGCTTTTCCCCAAACTTTTTATCAGGCAAACGATGCTTCTTATGAACATATTCAAGATATTGCCATATCGCAATTAGAGAAAATAATCCGCTTAACAGGTCTTTCATCCCAGTAATCCAAGCGACAGCTTCAACCTGTATAGGATGCAATGAAAAAAACAATGCTCCCAAAACAGCGGCCCATTCTTTGGAACTTTGCCTAAAGGGAACAACATGATGATAAAGAATTATTTTCAATATAGCGTAAACAACAATAACGTTTGTGCAATGTATAATAAGGTTTGCTGGGTGAAATATTTGAGGATAAAGGTTTACTACCGGGTTTCCATCTCCCAGAAATTGAGAAATGCACGCCATGATAGCCCATGCCGAAAATATCAAAGGGCTATATAAACCTTCGTAAGGTTTTTGCCAAAAATAAAGAGCATTCTTAAGTGATGAGGGGATAATATGTGGGTTATTATATACATGGAGATTGTCATCCCAGCTTAAAAAATCAAAATTACAAACAGGCCAAAAAACAACCAGAGTTACACATATTAAAATAAACTTTACAATAGAGGGCCTGGGGGATTTTTGGGCATGAGTCAGTTGGCTTTCCAAGAATAGGTTTGTAATCTTCCATCTCATCTTCATCTCGTATTTTCCCTGTCTGTGAGTGAAAAACCATCAATATATTTCAATATTCTTTCAGCTTTTCCTCTAAAAATTACTCCTAATGTTGCATAAATTTACGCTAAATCAAACATAGTATCTATCTCATGCTTTGTACACTTAATTTCTTTTCTACTATATTTCATTTCATAATGACACCCAAATAAATTTAAGGCTCTAGACTAGAACAGGGGTTTGTTTCTAATAATTTTTAAGAGTATTTTATTAGTATTTTGTTTTCCATAATTGAATCGGAATTCAGATTCTTTAAGATGTAAATAGAAAGTGGAATTAGATATCCCATGAAATTTCATAAGTCTTCTTTTAGCAAAAGACCAAAACGATTAAATCCCATTAATATGACTTTTTCCCTTAACGAATTGATTCTTTCCATGTTGAACTCTATAATGTTTTTTATAGCCCAAATCAACCAGTCCATTATAACCACGCCAGCTATCCGAATGAATAACAGACACAGGGTCTACCTTCCCTCGTATAATGGCTTGCAGTGTGGCTTTAGCACAGTTTGGAACTATCTCAGTATAAACCTTACCTCCTCGTTGAAGGAGACCAAATACAGGAGTTTTAGAGGCAGCTCCTCGACCTCTTTTCCCTTTAATGCGTTTGCCACAAAAATAAGATTCGTCTATTTCAATTTCATCATAAAAAGGAGATTCTTCTTCGCAAAAAGATGCTATCCTTTTGCGAATTAAATACAAATATCTATTAACTGTATTACGGTTTAAATGGGTTAGTAAAGAAATATTATGAGCGTCTAAATCTAAGATAAGTAGCCTTACCAATTCTCTAAATTTAGGCTTTGATATTTTTGAACGTTTTACATACTTGTTATTCATAGTCTTTGCTAGACTTAGAGTAGTTTTAACTCTCTGTTCTAGTCAAAACCTAAAAAAATTATCTTGTGTGTGGTAGAGATTATAAATACATTAGAAAGATGTCAAGCTTAGACAAAACTAAAAAGAAAAATATAATTAAACTAATTTTGTTTGCAGGCGTAATTATCTTCATTGTCACCCTGATTAAATTAACAGGGCTGAACGAATACCTTGATAAAGAGAAACTTCACATGTGGATTAAAGGGTTTGGCGCCTGGGGCCCTCTTGTCTACATACTGGTTTACTCTATTACACCCATCTTATTTCTTCCAGGGCTTCCCGTAACCATTGCAGCGGGCCTGGCATTTGGTCCCATCTATGGAACTCTTTTTGCCATTGTTGGAGCTACTATAGGCGCCTGTTTGGCGTTTCTTGTAGCCCGGTATTTTGCCAGAAGCCAGGTAGAAAGTTTACTTCAAGGCAGATTGAATAAAATAGACGAAGGTGTTGAAAAAAAAGGGTGGATATTTGTGGCGATTACCCGACTGATTCCAATATTTCCATTCAACCTTTTAAACTACGCGTTTGGGTTGACAAAAATCAAATTCAGCCATTACGCAATCACTTCTTTTATCTGCATGCTCCCTGCAACCGCCGCTTATGTAGTTTTATCCAGTTCCCTACTTGATCTTCTGAAAGGCAGGGTATCTCCGGAACTGATTTTCGGGGTTGCGCTAATAGCTACTGTTTCAGCCATCCCGATTATTTATAATTGGCGAAAGAAATAAACACTATCAATATTCTTCCATTAAAACTGGAGGTATGTTAGTTATTTAACAGGATTAATCGGGTGTGGTAAACGGGAAGAAAGATGAGAAATCTATTATGATCTGCATCTAGAAAATTTTTATTTCAGGAGAAGCATAACAGGGCAATGGTCGGAACCTAAAACACCTTTTAAGATAATCGATTCTTTTATTTGTGGTTTAAACTCTTTATTTACACAATGGTAATCTATTCTCCAGCCGATATTTCTTTTCCGTGCCTGAAATCTGTATGACCACCAGGTGTAATGTCCGGGGCCCTGGTTGAAAAGGCGGAAGGTATCGAGATAACCCTTCTTAATAAATTTGTCCATCCAGGCCCTTTCTTCCGGGAGAAAGCCGGGGTTGTCCATATTTGTTTTTGGATTTTTTAAGTCAATTTCTTTATGAGCAATATTAAAATCTCCACAGATTAAAACGTTCTTCCCAGATTTCTTAAGTTTATTGCAATAGGTTAACAGAGAGTTACAAAAAGCCAATTTATAATCGAGTCTTTTTCCGGCTTCCTGACTATTGGGGAAATAGGCGTTTATAATTGTCAGTTTTTCGTAGGTAATAATTTGAACACGGCCTTCCGAGTCGAACTCTTTTTTCCCAAGAATGGAGATTGTGAGGGGTTCTTTTTTTACAAAAGTTGCAACTCCGCTGTAACCTTTTTTTTCTGCGGATTGCCAGTAGCTTTTATATCCTGCCGGGTTGATTAACTCCGGATCAAGCTGATCAACCTGAGCTTTAGTTTCTTGAATGCACAAAATATCCGGTTGATTTTTTTCAAGCCACTGCAGCATTCCCTTTTTTACAGCAGCTCGCACACCATTCACATTCCAGGAAATAATTTTTTTCATAAATAGATTTTAAAGACTGTTTTTGCTTAAATCATCAGGTGATAGGCTTAACGTTTCTATTATGCCACAGGAAAAGAGAATACCTAAGATTTTCATTTAAAGGAGAAATTTTTATATTACTTATTGTTAATAGTTTTCTGCTTATCGCAGAATTGAAGAATTCCCTGACAAGTTCAATTTCGGTTTACAATGTTGTACTATTATTCTATGAAAGTGCTAAAATGAAAGTCTAATCAAGAATGAATTTAACTCATTTTGACCCGTTTTCGGAGGTATTAAAATGAAAAACGACTATCCTTTATTTCTTTTCTTCTTTTTACTATTTTCATTCTGCTCTTTGTTTTTTTCATCTCCCTGCGAGGCAAAATCAGCAGGAGTAAAAATTACACTTTTCCATTTAAATGATACCTACCATATTGCCCCAGTGCAGGTGAAGGAAAGAGATGAAGAAAACAAAAAAATATTTGTTCGTCAGGGAGGAATGGCGCGGATTCGGACCCTTGTCTCAGACTATAAAAATCATAACCCTGAAATTCCTCTATTGATTTTACATGCCGGAGATATGCTTTCACCTTCATTGCTTTCCGGGAAAGAACGTCTAAAGGGAAAACAGATGATAGACGTTTTAAACCGCGTTCCTCTTGATATTGCTGTATTAGGAAATCACGACTTCGATTTTGGGTGCAAAGGACTCGAAAAACGGGTTGAGGAAAGTAAATTTATATGGCTGGCGTCAAATATCAAATTTCCCGAGGCCAGTCCTGCATTTAAAAAAATAAAAAATATTCATATTTTTGAACACCAGGGAATTAAAATTGGTTTTTTTGGATTAACTGTCCCTTTCCGATCCGCAATGCCGTGCCATCAGTATGACAAAGATAAAATTATTTTTCTAAATCCCTTTAACGTGGCAAAGCAGGTTATGCGAACTTTGAAGGAGCAAAAGGTGGATATCATTGTAGGAATTACCCATCTTAATATGTCTACTGATGAACAAATAGCAATGGAAAACCCTGGCATAGATTTAATTATAGGGGGTCACGAACATGTTCCTTTAAGCGCTTCAATCGGCAAAACATTAATAAGAAAAGCCGGCAGCAACGCGACAAAGTTGGGAAAGGTTGAACTGACTTATTTTCCTCCTCAACAGAAGAGTAAACCTGTGATTGAAAAAAATCGGGAATTTATTTCTGTTGCTGAAGATATTCAACCTGATGCCGGTTTAAAAAAAATCATAGATAAGTACCAGGAAAGAATTAAGAAGTACGACAAAATCATCGGGCAAACAAAGACTCCCTTAGAAGCAAGAAGTGTTTGCATGAGATCTCATGAAACTAATACCGGCAACCTGATAGCCGATTTAATGCGGAAAAAAAGTAAAAGTGATCTGGCATTGATTAATGGTGGGACATTTCGAGCGGACAAAATTTTCAGTACAGGTCTTATTAACGCTACGGATATATATAACTTGATTCCTTACAACGATAAAATCGTTTCAATAGAAATTGACGGAAAGATTATTCTTGACGCACTGGAAAACGGTGTCGCAAATTGGGGTAGGTTGAAAGGAGGTTTCCCCCAGGTTTCGGGTATTAAATTTGAATTTGATCCTGAAAGACCAAACTATAGCAAAATCATTAAAAACTCGGTTAAGATTAATGGCAAGCCGTTACAACTAAATAAAAAATACAAATTAAGCGCAAATGACTTTTTGGTTAAAAGAGGAGAAATCGATGGATATACCATGATTCAGGGAAAAGAGGTGTTGGGGGAACACGGACTACTCACAGATGTTTTAATTGAAAATATACTTAACAAAAAAACCATTTCACCAATCACGGATAAAAGAATTGTCATTATTGGAACAGACCATTTAATTCATCATAAGTGCGGGGCTCCCGATCAGGTTTTTTAAATATCGGGGATGGGAGAAAAGTTTTTGGGTTCAGTAGACAACTGTTAATCAGGAAGTTTTTGTCGTTGACGTAAAGTCCTCACCATATTTTTTCTTGTAATAGGCAATTCTTTCTTCCTGGGAGGAAGGCAAGGGTTTTCGTTTGTTAGTTGAATCTGCTCTTTTTTTTATACTTCTCAGTTTCTTCTTTATGGGTCTTTTATTCCTTTTCTGCTCCGCAGTGAAGAAAGCATTCTTTCCGGCTGAATGTCTGCTCTCCCGTCCTTTTTCTTTGTTTCTCTGTTTTCTAAAAGAACCTGCCCTGTCCTTAACCATTTCGGATTCCTCAACCCATCCTCTTTTAATCTTACAGTCAATGAAGCTTTCAATTTTCGGAAGATTCAGGGCATGGTCCTCGCATACAAGACTGTAGGCAATTCCAGTCTTTCCAGCTCTCGCGGTGCGGCCAATACGATGAACATAGTTAGCCGCGTCATTGGGCAAATCATAGTTAATAACATGGGATACATCTTCAATGTGCAGTCCACGTGCTGCTACTTCCGTGGCAACAAGGATTTTCACTCTTCCTGATTTCATGCGGTCAATTATCTTCTGGCGCTTAGACTGGGCAACATCTCCTGTAATCACCTTGGCGGGAAACCCGTTGCCAACCAATTTCCAGCCAAGCCGTTCAGCAGTTCTTTTCATATTTGTAAAAATAATTACCCTTTCAAAAACAGGTCTTTTCAAAAGACCCATGAGAGTGGACAGTTTCTCTTCGTTAGAAACATAGACAAGCTTTTGATCTATCAAGTCAACAGTGACCTGCTCCGGTTCGATCTCTACTAAAATAGGATCCGGCTTCATATACTTTGAGGCAAGGCGGATCACTCTGTTGTCGATAGTGGCAGAAAAGAGCATGGTCTGTCTTGACCTATTTCTGGGAAGGTGTTCGGCAATATAACGGATGTCAGGAGTAAACCCCATATCAAACATTCGGTCAGCTTCATCAATTATAAACTGGTCTATATTGGATAGGGACAGAGTTTTGGACTTGAAAAGATCGATCATCCTGCCGGGTGTGGCAGCAATTATATCTACCCCACTGGATAATTCAGATTCCTGTTTGGCGTACCCGACTCCGCCATATACCGCAAGGGAACGAAAGGGGAGATACTTGCCGAGAGTTTTGGCATCGTGATCGACTTGTATGGCAAGTTCCCTGGTAGGCACCATGATTAAAGCACTGGGATTTCGCGCCACTTTACCTTCGGAAATGAGTTTATTCAAAATGGAGAGGAGATACACAGCGGTTTTTCCTGTCCCGGTTTGGGCTTGGGTTATAATATCCTTCCCTGCAAGGCTTTCAGGCAGCGATTGTTCCTGCACCGGCGTGCATCGCTCAAAACCTGATTTTGCAATACCCTTTAACAAGTCCTTGTGGAGGTTTAATCGCTCAAATTTCATATTTTCCTTTGGATTCTAAAGAGGATTCTATAGAGGCACATAGAGAGGATTTTATTGATGTTTATTCCTTTGTATATATGTCTTAAAAAGATACAACCTATTAATTATAACAAAAACAGAGGAAATAACAAACAATATCAAAATTGATTAAAAATAATCTTTTGACAGGGTTTCTGGATGTATCACTTAGCGTGACCTGTTATCTTGGTCGTGTAGGAATTTTCATTTTTGTTTCTTATAATAGTCACACCCCCTTAATCCCTTTTCAAGGAGGGCACTATGTCTATTCCAGATTTTACAATTCTAATTAATAAATTTGTCGAATATTTAGCAACTAACTGGTATAATGCTTGGTTTCATCTAATTAAATACTGATTTTGAAAAATTGTTAAACAGTTTAAGGTATAACTATGAAATGCCCTTCTTGCGATAATCTGGAAAACAAGGTTATTGACTCCCGTTTAAGTAAAGAGGGAGATTCGATCAGACGGCGGCGAGAATGCCTTAGCTGCTCGGACCGTTTTACCACTCATGAGAAAATAGACATAAACCTTCCAATGTTTGTTAAGAAAGATGGCCGAAGAGAACAATTTAACTCTGAAAAAATAAAAAGCGGTATTATGAAGGCGTGCCAGAAGCGTCCAATTAGCACTGAAAAACAAGAAGAAATAGTTCAAAAAATTGTGAAACATTTTCAGGAAAGCAGCGATAAGGAAATATCTTATCAAGATGTCGGAGAATCGGTCATTAAAGAATTGTACGACCTGGATGAAGTGGCTTACGTCCGATTTGCGTCAGTTTATAGATCTTTTACAGACGTTGCTGAATTTATGAATGAAGTGACGGGTCTCCTGAAATCAAAAAAACAATGAGCTTACTATGCCAGGATATTACCCAATATTACTGGATCTCAACAATAAGAGATGTGTTGTAATCGGTGGAGGAAAAGTTGCAGAAAGAAAAATAACCTCACTCGTTAGAGCAAAGGCTATTGTTACTGTGGTCAGCCCTGAACTAACAAAGTCATTGCAGCAAATGGCGGAGAAAAAAAAGATTCACTATGTAAACGGCTGTTTTAAGGAAAGACATCTGGATAAGGCTTTTCTCGTAATAGGCGCTGTCGGCAATTCGAAAATTAACCATCACGTTTTTGAGGCAGCCGCAAAAAAAAACAAGCTGGTCAATATCGTGAATTCCCCGGATGAATGCAACTTCATGGTTCCATCTGTTATTAAACAAGGTGCTTTAATAATAAGCATATCTACCGGAGGAAAAAGTCCTGCCCTCGCAAAAAAAATCCGGAAACAATTGGAAAACCAGTTTGGAAAGGCTTACAAAGATTTTTTGTCGTTTATGGGAGAGTTAAGACAGAGGATAATTGTTCAATTTCCCAACACAAAGCATCGAAATAAAATATTTCAGGCCCTGGTGGATTCAGAACTCCTTGATTTATTTAAGAAAGGGTTAAAGAAAAAAGCAGAAAAAAAAGCAGAAGAAATCATTAATCGTTTTTCTAAAAGCTGATCTATTTATTATGAAAGACATTGTATTTAATATTTCCCTGTTTTGCTATTTTATTGGGTCATTAAAGCATATCCTTTATCTAGCATTGCGGCGAAGATTTTTATACCTCTTAGCAAACGGGATAGTTGTAGTAGGTTTTGCGTTTCTGTTCCTAGGGTTGATTTTGCGTTCTGCGGAAACCGGCCACGGGCCATATACAAGTCCATACGAATATTCTCTCTTTATATCCTGGGCAATTATTTTGTCCTATTTTTTTGTTGAGTTTAAATACCGGATTAAAGATCTGGGTGCTTTTGTTGTTCCGCTGGCTTTTTTCATGATGCTTTATGCTTCTTCTTTGCCCCAGGAATCCGCCGCCTTTGGACCATCTAAGAAATTCTGGCTGACTATTCACCTGACCCTTTCTATGCTGGGGATAAGCGCATTCGCAATTGCTTTCGGAGCAAGCATTATGTACCTGCTTCAAGAAAAACTGCTTAAAACAAAAAAAATAGGTTCTCTCTATCAAAGGCTCCCATCTTTAGAAATCCTTGATAATGTAATGCACTGGATTATTGCGATAGGTTTTCCTATTTTTACAATTGGTTTTATCACCGGTTCCATCTGGATAGAAAGAACAAATGGCTCTTATTTTTCCTGGAACGTTCAAAAAACGCTTCCTTTACTCATAACCTGGTCTATCTATGGATCTTTGTTTTTAGGCCGTATAATAGCAGGATGGAGACGTAAAAAGGTCGCTGTGTTATCTATTATTGGTTTTTTCTCAGTAATAATAACTTATTTGCTACACGTTTATTAATTCAATGGATCCTAATATCATAGTCGTTGGAGTTAACCATAAAAGCGCTCCTATTGAAATACGTGAAAAGTTAGCCTTTTCAGTGAGAAAACTGAATGAATCTCTAAAGAACCTTGATCAGCATCCCTTGATTTCAGAAAATATCATTTTGTCCACGTGTAATCGAGTTGAAATATACGCAAAAGTAGAAGATATAGAAAACGGCATAATTTCACTGAAAAAATTTTTTGCCGATTATCATGAAATTCCAATGCAAGAGCTTGATGAGCATTTTTATACTTACATAAACCAAGAAACTATCGAGCATCTCTTTAGTGTTTCTTCCAGCTTGGATTCTATGGTCGTGGGAGAACCCCAAATACTGGGACAAGTAAAAGATGCCTATGTTACAGCTAAAGATCAGAAAGCAACCGGCATAATTTTAAACCAACTGTTTGAGAGATCCTTCTCAGTAGCAAAAAAAGTCCGCTCAGAAACCGCTATAGCTGAAAAGGCTGTTTCCGTCAGTTATGCTGCTGTTGAGCTGGCAAAGAAAATCTTTGATGATCTAAAAGACAAAGTTGTTTTGCTGATTGGAGCCGGTGAAATGTCCGAATTGGCCGCACGACACCTCCTTGCTTCAGGGGTAAACTCTATTCTGGTTTCCAGTAGAAACTTCGAACGGGCTGTTGGACTGGCACGTAACTTAAAAGGAAGTGCCATCAGATTTGAAAATTTTGCCGATGAATTGATCAGAACCGATATTGTGATTTCATCTACCAGTGCTCCCAAGTCCATCATCAAGAAAGATGTAGTTGAAAAAGCAATTCATGAAAGAAAAAACAAGCCTATGTTCTTCATCGACATTGCTGTCCCAAGGGATGTAGAACCAGAAGTAAATGATATAGAAAATATATATCTCTATAATATAGACGACTTGCAGAAAATAGTAGATTCCAATAAATCGGATAGAGAAAAAGAGGCAAAAAAAGCCAGAACGCTTATCAAAGATGAGGTTGTCCTGTTTTCCGAGTGGCTAAAATCATTAAACGTTGCTCCAACAATCAGCTCCATTAGAGAACAGGCTGAAAAAATACGTGTCTCGGAATTGGAAAAAACCTTTTCCAAATTAAAAGACCTCACGGAATCACAAAGAGCAACAATAGAGAACATGACCTCAAGTATTATTAATAAAATTCTTCATAAGCCCACGGTTAAACTTCGTGAACAGACAAAAGAAAAACACGGGCATTGGTATATTCAAGTAGTACGTCACCTTTTTCATCTGGACAAGTAAGTAAATGAAAAAAGAAATCAAAATCGGCTCCCGTGGAAGCGCTCTGGCTTTATGGCAAGCAAACTGGGTGAGGGACTCATTGTTAAAAAATTGTCCTGAACTCAATGTTACTATTGTAAAAATAACCACTTCTGGTGACAAGTTTCTTGATGTTCCTCTCTCCTCAGTTGGCGGTAAAGGTTTATTCACCAAAGAAATAGAGGAAGCGCTATTAGACCACAGGGTGGACATCGCAGTTCACAGCATGAAAGATGTTCCTGCAGTATTACCGGAAGGATTATCAATAGATGTCATAACCGAAAGAGAAGATCCCAGGGATGTTTTAATTTCAAAGGGAAATGTTGACTTAAGGAATCTTCCCCGGGGGGGCCGGGTCGGAACTTCCAGCCTCAGGCGACAGGCTCAATTATTGAAATTTCGGCCTGATTTGAAGATTGCTCCTCTCCGCGGCAACGTGGGAACCAGGATTAATAAATTAAATAACAATAACTTAGATGCTATTGTGCTGGCAGCGGCAGGAGTGAAAAGATTGCAATGGGAAGACAAAATTTCCGAATATATTGATACAGAAATTTGTCTCCCTGCAATTGGCCAGGGGGCCCTTGGATTAGAAACAAGGACTAATGATAAAAAAATATTATATCATATAAATAGCTTCGACCACCAAAAAACACACACAGCGTTAATAGCTGAAAGGGCTCTCCTCAAAAAAATGCAAGGAGGGTGCCAGATTCCGATCGCGGCTTATGGCGAAGTAAGTGAAAAAAATATTAAACTAACAGCTATGGTTTCAAGTATCGATGGCAAACGATTTATTAAAGAATTTGACATCGCTTCCTTAAGCAAAGCAGAACAGTTGGGTCTTGATATAGCGGAAAAATTAATTTCAAACGGAGCTGATAAAATCATTCAAGAGACTCTAAAAGTGGATTCAAACGTCCATACTGACAATAATTAAAATTGTACCACTTTTTTTCTTTCATTCTAAAATAACCCTTGACAACAGCATCAATAAAGGGCTAACCTTAACTTTCAATTATTGAAAGATATTTAATAATCATAAAAGAAAGGGGGTGATAATTTGACAAAATCTGAGTTAATTGATGCGGTTCATTCGAACAGCGGGTCCGAACTTAGTAAAAAATTAGTTGGGGAACTTATAGATTCTACTTTTGGAAATGTCAGCAAAGCAGTAAGAAAAAATAGAAGATTTTCCTATCCTGATTTTGGCACTTTTACAGTTAAAAAAAGAAAAGCACGCATGGGAAGGAATCCACAAACCGGCGAGAAAATTAAAATAAAAGCGAGCAAAACAGTAGGGTTTAAACCGGCACCTAGTCTTAAGAGTTCTTTATAATTATATAAAAAATATATTTTTTATAAATGCCAGCATGATGGTTGTGCTGGCATTTTTTATAACTGTTTCCCCTATTTTTTCAATTATTTGCATTATTTCTCTCAATAATTTTGCCGATACTCCTACTCATCTTCAAATATTCTTTAATACTTAACATCTCTCCTCGCATATCAAAATTAATACCGGTTTCCAAACTAACCTTTTTCAAATCATGATCTAAAAGTGGAAGATCTTTTAAGTTATTTCTTAACTTTTTTCTCCTATGCGAAAAAGCTATTTTCACTATCTTATAAAATAACTCGGGATTATCGAACTTCTCAAACAATTGCTTTTTTGGTTTTATTTTAACCAAAGAAGAGAATACCTTTGGGGGTGGAGAAAATGATTTCGGAGGAATATTCATAAGAATTTCTATACTAAAATATGATTGGATAAATATGGATAGAGAACCATAATCTTTTGTTCCGGGCGAGGCAACCAACCTTTCAGCTACTTCTTTTTGTAACATAAAGAGCATTTCAGAAACCTTTTCCCGATAGTTTATTAAATGCATGATAATTCTTGTCCCTATACTATAAGGCAGATTACCGATTACTTTAATTCTTTCAGAAAAAATTGAGAGGTCATATTTTAAAAAATCATCATGGATCAAGTTAAGATTTTGAACTTTCTTGGAAAACCGCCTTTCTAAATAATGAACTAACTTATTATCAATTTCTATTGCTATAACTTTTCTGGCATATTTAACAAGCATAGAGGTTAAAATGCCTTTACCCGGTCCAATTTCCAGCACGATCTCATTACTCCTGATCTTTGCAAATGTAACAATCTTTTCTGCAACCCGTTCATCCTTCAAAAAATGTTGCCCATATTTTTTTCGTTTTTTATCTTTCACAATCTTCATCATAGTCTAAAGTAAACAGAATTTCTGGTAATGTTCCGTTTGATGATTTGCCTGAAAGTACGTGACGGGTAGATCTCTGCTTTTCCGAAACAATTTAAATTAGGGCAATACTAAATTCCTATCGGCTTGATACGCTGTAAATAGCGTGCTATCATACGGTCTTAAATAAAAGGGAGAAAAAAATGCAAGCAGACCTGGTTTTTGTTATGCTGGTTTTTTCCATTCTTGCTATTATTTTTGTAATTAGCAGATTGAACCGGGCTATGAAACTACTAAACAACAGGGTTAACATGCATTCAGGAATTTTAAAAAAAATGAAGAAAGAGAAAAAAGAAGTGGGTACATCATTTGAAGAGGAGGACACCATTCAAAATATCCTTGACAGCGAATTCAAATGAATAATCCTGTTTTTTTATCTTTTTCTTCCCCACCCTACTAAAGCTGAAACAGATTTGCGGGGAATCATTAAACAAGATTCTGTGATGGAAACCCCAATCCGTCTTGCCTCGGTTAATTCTAATATCTCTTTTTGTGCTTCAACTTGCCAATCTCCGTAACCAGCGCTATATCTCCTTTTGGAAATAAAACCTGCGTTTATAATGCCTTGAGAAATTCTTTTATTTACAGCCTCAGCCATATATTCCGCCATCCAGTTTCCAACATGCTCCAGGTAAAACGCGCCTGATTGGTCATCCTTTGCCATTTCAGCCACATGGTTTTCTAACTCAGCTCCGATGGTCGACACAAAAAGTGAACAATATTCACAATCTTTTAAAATCTCTGCCATCTTTTTGCTGTTAACCATAGTTTCGCTTTTGTCCAGGATAACTTTATTTTCAAATACATTTTTTATTTGAAACGTATTGTAGCAGGCCTTCCCATGGATTAGTCCATACGCTATTTTAATAACGTTTTTTAATTCCTTTGCGAGATTTTTTTCATCTAGATCATTGAGATTTTTTTTTACCGGTATTCGCAACTCTCTCAATACCCTCTTTTCATCAATCTCAAAAGGAATGTTCGTTAGCACATAAACATTGTTCAGGTTTTTAATCATAAACTTGACAATTTTAAAAAGAACTATTATAAATTAAAAAAGGAAATCAAATAGAATTGAAACTTTTACCATAAATATGCTTAAGTTAAAGTGTTTATTATAATATTTTTTTTAGATATAATATAGTCCACATTAGATTGTATTTGTTTCTTTAAGGAATGATGATATGACACAAAATGATAAAATAGATATTGTCCAACAAAAGAAAACGAATTTTGAAGAAGAAAAAGGAATCAAAATAATTAAGTGTGCAATGCTTGGAATTGGAACTATTTCCTTTATTGTCGGTCTGATTAGGCAATGGCCTGTATTAGGAAAGGGATATGTGCCCTTCATTGAAGGAAAAGGATACATGGCTTTAATTATGGGTCTTATTATCATAATCCTCGGATTTTCAGTTAGGCTGTTTGTTATCGAAGACGAGGAATAATTAAAAAAGAAAATTGTATCGGAGATTTAATTATGACCGAAAAAGAAAATAAAAAAGGAACAAATTTTAAAGTTACCGACCGGAGATTATCATTTGATAATGACGAATCGGCAAAGACAAAAGGTGAAAAAAAGTCATCTCCCGGACCGGAAGTAAAAAAAGAGGAACCAAAAGAAAAAATATCTGAAAATAAAACTGATGATACAAGAAAAAAAGAGGAAAAACAGGATAGAGCTCCACTCCCTGAAATTAATTTGGCCACTTTTATCCTTTCCCTGAGCAGTTCAGCTATGTTTCACATAGGAGAAATCCCCAACCCGGAGACAGGGAAAACCGAAAAAAATCTACCCCTTGCCAAACAATCCATCGATATTATAGAAATGCTGAAAGAAAAAACAAAAGGCAATCTGGATCCAGAGGAAGAAAAACTTTTAGACATAGTCTTATACGACTTGCGTATGAAGTATGTTAACGCTTTAAAATCCTGATTTTACAAGATTCCCTTTTTTATCATTACTTGCTACTTGTAAAACTTCTAAAAAATATTTTTTGAAGACCTCTTTAAACTCTATTTTTTTGTGATCACACCCCCCCCCTTATTCAGGTGGTCCGAAAAGTCTCATTCCTGGCTCGATCCGGAATCTCAATGCTCCACAAAAATTCATATTTTTTAAAATCTAAAATAAATTGGGAATGATACTAACCGTTTTTCCTGGTCTTCGGACAACCTGAACAATAGAAGTTAATATAAGTTTTTAGATGTGCTCTTCATCAAAATTAACTGTGTTGGACTCTACGCAGGTATGAACGTCTGCTTGCAACTACCGTCCGATGAAATAAATATTTTTTCATTTTTTGCAGAACCAACTTCCTTTTTTCTTGTTCCCTTTATTTCCTTTCTGCTTGATTGATTTTTGAGTTTTTTCCGTCTTTTTTTAGTTTTCTTTTTCATAATTTATTGTGAAGGCATTTAGAGCTGTTTTAAAAGATTGCTAAATAATACTTATAAATATTGTTTATTGTCAAATAAAAATACTTATTGTCTGTGTTTTTGTGCTGTCTAAGTATTTTAAAATACTCGTTAGGAGATGTGACTTTATGGCTGACATTTTAAAACTCTTTGGCAATAGAGTAAGGGATATTCGTAAAACCCAGGGGTTATCACAAGAAGAATTGGCCGAGAGGGCTCACTTGCATAATACTTATATTGGCGGAGTTGAAAGAGGTGAAAGGAATCTTTCCCTGAAAAATATTGAGAAAATAGCTCGTGCCCTTAAGATATCGACAGAAATTTTTTTTGAACAAAAAAATAAATTTGTTGTATCAGAGAAGTCGGAAGGAGAATTTTATGCTTCCAATAATAATCTCGGCCCCCTCGAAAAAGAACTGCTAAAATACTTCCATTCATTAAGAAATAACGAGCTAAAAAACTGCATTATCAAAATGTTAAGAATAATATCGAAAAAGAAGTAGTATTTTTATCAAATATCATTACTGTTAATTATTTTTAATACTGCTTCTGTCAATGTTTTTGCGGCTTTAGACGAGTTTTTTTTTAATTCTATTACTCGGGGAATAAGAAAAGGGTGAGTTAATACGTAGTAACCTGCCGCTAGTCTGTTTATTTTTCCTTTTTTATTGATAAGCTTGTTAGTCTGAAAAATAGCATGAGATACTTCATCAGAAATAGCCCTGAGTGAAAAAAACGGCAATCTTCGTTTCGCTGCAATTTTAGCAATGGATGCGGTTTCCATCTCCACCCCTGATACAGGATAATTTTTACCCAGCCATTCTTTGAACTTTACCGAATCAGCGACTCTATTGACGGAAATAATATCACCTGTTTTAAATTTAATTCTATTTTCAGTTAATATTTTTTTTATTCTACCTCTATAATCACCAAGATTCGCTACAAGAGAAAGGGAGACCTTTTTAAAACGAAAAAGGGATCCTTCATCTTCACAGCAATAAATTTTTTCGGGCAAGATTAAATCCGATATCATTAATTCAGGATCCACCCCTCCCGCAAAACCTATTGAAATAATTGATTTTAAATGGAAATTTTTTGCGGCGTCAGAAGCTGCCTTTTGTGCCGGAGACTGACCAACTCCTGAACGAACAATAAGTATCTCTTTGTTTTTGAATAGTCCTTTATAAAAAGTAGCAGCACCAATATGTTGTTTTTCGTTGATTGTGATATGTTGTTTGATTCCCGAAACTTCTTCCTTAATTGCTCCAATAACACAAATCATATTGTTCTGCTGACGAATTTTAGCGGGCCAAACTTTGGAAAACACTTTTAGGATTACCCATCAGCATCAGCGTAACAGTTTTGATGCTGAAAGTTAACCACTGTTTATTTGGAGGAAATTTTCGGGGATAACGGTTTTTTCAAAAGATCAAACCGTTTTTCTTAAGCCACTCTTTATCGTCAAATTTTTTAACCAGAAATTCTTGAAAAGCAATTTCATTAGTATCTAATTCTTTTCCATCAATGAGTTGTCTTTTGTACTTCTTTTTCTTCTTCCGATATTCTTTTATAATATCTAAATTATCTCGATCACCATCTGAAATATTTGACAGGGTTTCTAATTTTAAAACCATGACCATCAGGGTATGAGGTAGAATTAACTCTTTTTCGCGGATTTTTTCAATTATTTTTTTTACATTTTTTGAATTAAAAATTGCTTCTGCAATCGCTTTTGAAAGTTTTTCCAGCTCCTTCTCCGGAATATTTTTCTCAAACACTATTTTCTCCTTTAAAATAGTCAGCTGCGCAATAACTAATCTATTTTATAATATTAATAACACCTTTCTGTCAAGCTAATTATTTGGCATAAATTCCCTAAAAATGCTAATCAAACTCGTACCCCACTTCATCTTCCTGAAGTTCATCATCATTTTGAATTTTAAAAATTTCATACTTGCTTTTCAAAACATCCTGATCAGCAAAAATGCTGTCATCTTCTTCTTCCGGGATTGTCTCTTCTACATCCATTAAATTAACTTTTTTTATTAGAACCGCTCTTGCAATATCTTTCTTTGCCATATTCGCCGCATTGGAAACACGCATAGAATGGAACTGGGTCATAATTATGTTTTCCAATCTCTCATTTTTATATTTATCAAAAAAAATCTGCACACCTTCCGGAAGTTCAAATTTATCCGATGAAACAGAAACATTTTTATCAATTTTTACAGCAGTCACGACAGATTTATCATCATACTCAGATTTTCTACTTCGCTTAAGCGGAATGTTTGCTCCAGGCCATATGAGAGCCCTAACTCCAAATATCTCAATAAGATCACAATCAATCCCCAAAATCTTCTTATATAAAGGCGCTCTTTTTCCATAGATATTTCCTATAACGGCCGTGCCCAGTTCTTCCACATTTTTAGTTACAATAATTTTCTCTTTTTGAGACAAACTATCAAACTTTTTTATTAAGTCCGTTTTAAAATTTCTAAGTTTAGAGCCCGATTTTTTTAGAAGATCAATGTTATAAATAGATTCCGGAGTTGTTAAAATTAAAACCTTTTTAGGTTTCATTTTACCAAGGTATGGGTATTTCGTATCAATATGAAGCGCTTGAAAATTAGCATTTACATATAAAATCTCCTGCCCGTTTTCATAACCGGTTACATCATAATGAATTACTAATGTCTCAAAAGGATAGTGATTTTTATATGGATTCTCAATTGCATCTGATCTGTTTGATATAAAAAGCAGAAATATTGATATACAAAAGAATGGGATAATAGATTTTAAAATATTAGTAAAGTATGCCATAGCCATTGGTCACTAGTCATTAATCATTAAATATGTACCATTAGTCAAAACCAACAATAAATGACGACAAACTAATTGCTTACTCCAATCCACCAGATAAAGGAGGGAGGATAGCAATTTCATCATTTGGTTTCAGGATGGTATCCGGGTTTGCGATTTCCTCGTTCACTGCAAATAGAAAAGAATGTGCTTCCAGGAATTTTGCGAGGGCATTATTTTCTGATTTCAATCGATTAAGTAAAGACTGAAGAGTCACTCCATCTTCCAACTCAAGCTCCTCTTCATCCTTACCCAATCTATCTTTAACTGACGCGAAATATAAAACCTTTACTTTCACAAGAATATATAATAGTCCATAAAAAAAATAGTAACCGTTAGCTACGAAGCTTTATCCTGAGCCCTTAGCTTCTTCGCTTCGCTAAGAATGACAGGCTAAGGACTTAGAATTGACACTTTTATACGGTTTTCATCTTGAGGGAGAACTTCTCTCTGTTCAATAGCTAAAACAGTTGACGTTAAAGCAAGGAAAGGAATAAAAATGAATAAAAAAAAATCCTGACTCTTTTCATAGATACTTCTAAAATCTCTTTGGTGTCTACATTATTCTTTCTTTTTTAATGACTGCAGGTAGTAAGCCATATTGAATGCCACCTTATCTTTAAGACCGTAATTAGGCATTTTAACATGTTTAATCAAACGCTGAGGGTTTAAGAAAAACTTATACATCCAGACGGCATTAAGTCTCGAGCCTATATGTGTCAAATCCGGCCCGACTGTTCCCCCTTTTTCTCCAATTTTGTGACAAGCCGAACAACCGGTTTTTTTATATGATTTTTTTCCCATTAACACGGCCCTTTTATTTTTCTTTTTAAAATCCTTAGAGCCAATTTTCTTGGTCTTGCCCTCTTTTTTCTCCGGTTTAATTTTCATCTCCTTTGTAAAATCGATATCCTCGGTGTCATGTGAATGAAGAGTTCTCAGAAAGGCAATGACCTGCCAAATTTCTTTTTCAGAGAGAGTATACTTATAAAGGGGCATACGGGTTGATTTCTCAATGGCGCCTCCTCCCAAAGTTAAAACTTTAAAGAGGTCTTCATTCTTCTGTTTACCCAGGTAGACTTCCTTGCTATCCGTCAAGTCTCTTGGTGTAGGGTCCAGGTTAACCGAGTTAAAGCCGTCTCCCATTCCTTTTTCCCCGTGGCAGGACGAACAATAATATCCAAAAAGCTTGCGCCCTTCTCCAACGTTTTCATTCTCAAGCAAAGCACAGCCAGCAGCAAACATTAATAAAAATACAGATGATATTCTCAATAAAATAATCTTATCTATTTTCATGAACTTCCTTCATTTTTCATTTTTCTAATCCAACTAATAAGAACAAACTCAATCCCGACAACAGCAAAGATTGCCAGAATAGGATAATAATAAACTGTACTTGGAATCTGCTGCTCAAGAATAATTAAATACCAGGCTGATATTGACCGCTGTGTCCCGGTCTCCTCGTTGCTGCCCTCCCAGGCGGAGAAAGCAACAGGGACAAATTTTCCCGGCTCAAATTGCGTGTCCTTTTTATCATCTGTTTTCAAGGACCTTTTAATCTGCAACCTGTATTCTCCATTATCGTATACGACAGCGCCTTTTGCATTCTGGTTTTCCTTCTTCTGCGGCTTCATCTTCTTCATTCCTGTCGCATTTACCTCTGTAATACTCCCTTCATTAGCAGCGTTCCAGTGCAACAAATAAGTTGGGTTCTCCGGATCGCCATTGAGGAAATAAGGTTTTTGTCCACCCGAATTTTGAGGAAGTTGAAGGGCTATGGCGTCTTTAAAGGAACCTTCATCTGTCAATTCAGATGGATCATGCCATATCAGTAAAAAAGCTATCTCATCCTGGTTGTAAAGGGCCTTCATTTGCACAGTATCAATCTTCGGAGTAAACATACGAGGGTCGATAATGATCTGCCCTGCCATGGGATATTGACCAAAAGGAACACTATTCCATATTTCATCATCAGGTCCTTCCGGCAATTCCCCTTCGATGAGTTTTACTTCATAGGACGCAGTCGGTATTGGTTTTTCCGGAGATGAAAGGGAGAGCACATAATTGACAACATGCCAGGTTTCTTCTTCATCCAGGTCTTCTGCAAAAGAAGGCATTGGCGTTCCCTCCACTCCTATCCTGATGGTATAGAAAATATCTTCGGGATCGCCGCCCCTTCGGAAAGTCCATCTTTTCGTAAGGTCTCTTGGAAATATCGGGGTTTCCCAGTCAGTCTCCAGATCAAGGGCAAGGTCCCCGTTCCCTCTTCCAGCGTCTCCATGGCAGGAATTGCATTGCGCCTTATTATCGAATAGGTCTTTTCCCTTTTCAATACTCTCAGAAGATGAGGGTATAGGCGATCCGACTTTAATTGGCGCCGGGGCCTTAGCTTCTTTATACCTATCTGAGAAAGATTTAATATAATAGACCAGACCCCATCTTACATCATTCGCAAGCTCAGGCCATGCCGGCATCGCTGTGCCAGGCATCCCTTTGGTGATTACATTGAATATATCTGCATCTGTGGCAAGCTCGTCCCTGGCCGTAGTTTTCATCTTGATTAACCCGAGGGTAAAATCCCTCGGCTCTGGATACAATCTAGCGCTTGCCGGAGCTACTGCATCGCCTTTTTCCCCATGGCAATTGATGCAATTCTTTTCATAAGTTTTCTTGCCTTTTTCAATAATTTCAGGGCTTTCGGCTACGGCAGCTTCTTGATTTTCCTCCTGAGCCAATACTCTTCCACTTATAAGAGTAAAAATGAATAGAGTGGCAATTATTAAGCTAAAGCATTTTTTTTCTTTACTTATTCTTTGTCGCATAACATCCCAAAAAAACAAAACTTACTCTTAATAGCAACCAATTATAAATCTAAAATCAATATAACTATTCCCAGGTCCGCGGTTTGTTTCCAGTTGCGTCATAAAGATAAAGGATTGCCTGCCATATCTCTTCATCGGTCAGCATATTTTTCCATATTGGCATTGCCGAATCCCATGGCGTTGACTCAGGCGGCAAACCAGGGCCTCCGGTGGAAGCCCTCCAGAAAACAAACGATTCCTGCAGCATACCAATTGTTGTTTCATCAAAAGTCGCGGGAGCAGGATTAAAAACATGGGCAAAATGTCCTTTTCCATGCCATTTATCACCATGGCAGTAATGGCAGTTTTCATAATATATACGCGCCCCTGCCTTGATGTGCTTCGGAAGCTCCGCCTCATCATCCCGCAATGCATTATAGAACGAGGCCACTTCAGGCGGCGGCGCGGGATGGATCACCCGCATGGAAATAGGAGGTACAGATCGAGGCATCACCCCCTGAAAGACCCCATAGCCAACATAAAGAGGAATATAGACCAGAAGCGCCCATCGAGCTATTACCCACGGTCGCGTCATATCCGTGCCTCCGCGCAAAAACCAGAGGATCGGGTTTATAAACCCTACCATTGTATGTTCATAGATTGAGACAGACAGCAGTACCCCGACTGTCACAGTAAACATATACATGTACATGACACTTGCCGGCAACGGTATGTGGAGGATATAGCCGAATACAATTTTTAGGAACGCATAGATTCCGATCCAGGCGATGGCCGCCCTGGCCGGTACAGAAAGCCCCTTTTTTCTTTTATCCTTTGAATCTTCGTTCTTAGCTGCCATAAATAACCTTTTCCGAATAAATTTACCCGCAAGTAGCGGGGCATATAATTTTAGTAAATCCCCACGATCACAGAAATGATAGCACCGCCGAGCAAGGGAATGACGATAAAAGCGGTCACGGGCGTCAGCCGCTTGACAACCCAGTTGAACGCGTTAGCTCCCTTCCTGTAGAACCAATCTGTGTCAAGATTGATAGCATTCAATTCCGGTGGATGTAGTCCGGATAATATGAGGAGAGCGGCAGCCAGGCCTGCGAACAACAGCAACTGCAACGTATCAAAAACATGAGCAAATGTGTATGGCTCAAAATCAACCGGATATGGAAGAATACTGTAGAGCGTTCCGGGGAATATACCAATAAAAACACATAAAAAGGCTGCAATCCCCATGGCGAGCAACATATTAGTTGGAGGCTCCTTTGTCCTTATGCCGGAGTCGTGGGAAAAAAATGCGTGATAGGGAACTTTGATGCCTGCATGGTGGAGGACGCCTGCCGAGGCAAACATCAACATAATCCAGACCATAGTCATCCCACCGCCGCCGGCTGCAGTAATAATCATGGATTTACTTACAAAACCGCTAAAGAGAGGGAAGCCGGAAATGGATGCGGCGCCTATTATACAGAATATCGTCGTCAGCGGCATGGTTTTGTATAACCCACCCAGATCTGTACATTTGATCTTTCCCGTCTGATGCAGAACAGCCCCCATAGACATAAAAAGGAGGGCCTTATACAAAATATGGCTGAAAGCATGAGAAACGGTGCCATTCAAGGACAGCTCGGTACCTATTCCAATGCCAACCAACATAAATCCGACTTGATTAATAAGGCTATAGCTGAGTACTCTCCTCAGGTTATTTTCAACTGCGGCATAAAATATAACAAATGCCGTCATCGTCACTCCAATCCATATAAGGAGCTCAGTACCTGGAAATGATCTTGCCAGAACATATACGGCTGTTTTGGTAGTAAATGCGCTCAAAAACACAGTGCCTGTAATCGTTGCCTCGGGATAGGCGTCAGGAAGCCATGCATGGAGAACGGGAAAGGCGCAATTTATGCCAAACCCAATCAATATAAGATAGGATGCTAATCCATTTAATCCTATATTTCCAAAGACGATAGAACCCGTCTGATACACATGGATGATTATACCAATGAGAAGGCAGAGACCTCCAAAGAGATGGACCAAAAGATATCTCAATCCTGCGGTATAAGACGCCTCACTCCCTCTCCGCCAGATAAGATATGTGGAAGCTATAGTCATAATCTCCCAGAATACGAAGAGAGATAGCATATCTCCCGCAAAAACAACGCCTAAAGCGCTCCCGGCATAAAGGAAGGCTGCCACATGTTGTAAATCCTCGTTTTTTAGGTGAAGGGAATAAAGGGTACCTATAAATGATATTAATGCAAATATATATCCAAAGGCCTTGCTCAGCTTGTCAACCCTGCTGAAGATGATATCGTAATCCAGGAAACCGATAGTCCAGTGGCTGCCTTCAGGCATAATCAAAACCTTTATAAAGGCAATGGCAGGCAGAAGCAACAAATAGACAGTCTTTTGCCTACCCTTTAAAAAGGGGATGAGGAACGCCCCAAGGATCAATATTGCTGCCGGAGGAATGCTGTTAATCATAATAATCCTCTTTTCTTTTAACCAGCTTACGCAGGATATAACTTGAAATTAAAACGATACTGACGTAAGAGACAAACCCAAATGCCCCATTAAAAAAAGGATACCCATCCCATGAAAAAAATGGGTGTTTCAAGTGCATTAGAGTGAGAATAAGGTCTATCACAATGAGCAATCCAAGGCATATATAAAAGGCCATTAATACCCTTTTTACATTTTGTGGTTTATCAAAAAAATGTCCTTCTTTCATTTCAATCTCCTCTTATCCTGAGAAAAATCCTATGACCAAGACTACACAAAGATAAAAAACAGCAATAGAAAAAACGATATACAAAGCTTTTTTATATACAGATTCTGGTATCTCTTTTGTCTCTTTTTCCAACTCAACCTCCTCCTGTTACACTTGGTAAAACCATCCTTGCAAGATCAAGGAAGAACGATGGAGCTAAGAATAAGACCACTACTGATACAGCGGTAAGCATCACCGGCACTACCATAACAACCGGGGCCTCTCGTCTTTCAACCTTCTCGCCAGACGGCAAGTCCCTGAAATATGCCGCATACACGATTGGCAGAAAATAACACGCGTTCAGAATTGAGCTTGTGACGAGGGCAGCAATCACGTAGTACTGTTCTGCCTCTACTGCGCCAAAGATCAAATACCACTTGCTTATGAAACCTGCAAAGGGTGGAAAGGCAATCAGGGAAAGGGAGCCTATGGTGAAGGCCGCCATTGTGAAAGGCATCTGTTTTCCAATGCCATTTAGTTCACTCACCTTGGTCTTGCCCGACGCCACATAGATCGCCCCCGCGCAAAAAAACAGTGTAATCTTTGAAAAGGCATGATTGGCGATATGCATTACTCCGCCTGTAACACCGGCCGTCGTCAACAATGCCATCCCGAGTATTATATAAGAAAGTTGGCTTATGGTGGAATAGGCAAGCCTGGCCTTCAGGTTATCCTTCGTCAAGGCTATTACCGAAGCCACGACTATCGTCAAGCATACAAGGAAGACAACCGGTCCTCCGACGTTAAGCTGTTTTAGTGTCTCCAGTCCAAAGGTGTCCAGACCCACGCGCAATAAAGTAAAGACGCCTACCTTTACAACCGCAACAGCATGTAATAATGCACTTACAGGAGTTGGAGCGATCATGGCAGCAGGCAGCCAGGGATGCAAAGGCATGATAGCCGCCTTAGCGCCGACACCAACCACAAATAGAAAAAAGGTGATGGTGAGCAGGTTTTTATCTACGTCTGCTGGGAAGACGCCGCCTGGTTTAAAATCCAGGGTATCGGAAAGACCGTAGCTCACAAAGCACGCAAGTAAAAAGAGTTTCGCCATCCCAAAGAGATAAAAAATATACTTGTTCCCCTTGGCATACGCTTCTTCGGTCTCATTATGTACCACCAGTGGGTAAGCACAAACGCCGACAAGTTCGTAACAGAGATAAAGGGTCAGCAAATTAGCCGCAAAGGCCACCCCGATGGTAGCCGACATAGTGAGCATAAAACAGAGATAGTAGCGGGTCTGCGCGTGCTCCTTCAGAGAACGCATGTATCCGATGGAATAAAATGTGGTCAGTATCCACAAAAAAGAAGCAGTGACTGCAAATAAAACCCCCATGGCATCGACCCTAAACGAAAAGGAGACACCGGGAGCAATAGAAAAGAGAGTATAGTTAAGTGTATTTCCGGCAAGTACCGGGGGAATCATGTGGAGAACAAAGAGAAACATCAGGGTCGCCGCCGCCACCGACCAGGCCTCACGGATATTGGGAGACCTGCGATTCATCACCATCGGTACAGCCCCGAATAAAGCAACAGCCACGGCTAAGAAGGGCATGATGGAATCAATTGGCATTGCTGGTATCCTCCTCAACAGTTGCAGATATATTCGTCGGCTTCATTTCCTGAGGCTCTGTTGCAGACGAAGACGCCGTCTTCACTTCCTCGACGGTTACCGTAACTTCTCCCCCGAGAGTCTGGATAAAGGACACAACCATCAGGAGCTCCTGCATGGTAAGACCGATAGGAGGTTTGTTGATCACAGGCATCTCAGCCGGGAAGTCACGGACAATATTTCCACTATAATCTCTATATTTATAATTTTTTGGATGAAGGAGTGAATCTATAATAAATTCTTTTTTCAGCCTCCCACCTATACCACCCAGAATGGGAGCGCGAGCGCCATGTGACGGTTCTATTGTATGGCAAAGCGAGCATTTACCCTTGCTAAAAAAAATTTTCTTTCCCTGTGTAACCAAATCCGCCTTGGTATTGATCAACGATAGATCGAACTTCTCTTTCTTGGGCGGATGAGATTCCATCTGCGGAACCGAATAGGACATATAGACGTAAGCGAGCAGAAGCGCACAGGAGGATGCCAGTACCTTCCACATTTGGTTAGATCGTTTCGATGCCTGCCCGTCGGGCACAGCCGGCTTGTCGAAAAGGGAAACAATATAGTGATACAAGGGCGTGAAAAAGAAGTACTGTGTGGAGAAGGCAGGTTGACGTGTAGTGTTCATGGTAACCCAAACGACTAAGCCCACCAGGAAGAAATACAGAGCTGTACAGATCGCCGCCATGGAGAGCGCCTGTCCCAGGGCAGGGGAATATGCATGGCGAGTGGTGTCCTCCAATACCCCAAAGATATGCCAGTGGATACGAGAGGCCGAGCGGGCATATCCCATCATTGCCATCGTGAAGACAATTGTTACGGCATTGATGACCAGAACATGCTGGGACCTCACCGGCATCCTGCCCCAGACCATCTTGGAGGTTTCTTTGGCGCCCTTAAGCATTTGCGCCACAATCGGCATGACCATGAACAGGACAAACAGTACTATCAAAACCTGCCATACGGAGAACTTATCTATCCTGACAATGGCCGGAACAAAGTAGCCCCAGACCCCAAGTACGATCAAAGCCACAAAGGCCACGAAAAAAAGGAAGATAATAAAATAGTTGGCCGGCTTCGCCCATCCCACTGTCGGCTGCTGCCCCGCGCGCCAGTAAATGAGAAAGCTTATAAAAGAAACCAGAATCATAACGTTCACGGCCGTCATCTTGGCCGACATCACCCCCAGGACGCCCAGTATGGGATGGTGCGCTCCGCCCATCGCACGGGCCTCCTCAAGGCTCGCCACAAGACTGTGGGGCGTCAGCCATACCATAAAGCACATTAAAATAACCACGAGCATCACCATCATGGGCTTCATGTAGCGTTCGGCCCCGCCTTCCGTCCGGTAGGACAGACCCAGCCAGAAGTAGTAATTGGCTCCGAGGAAAAGAACGCCGATCAGAACAGCCTGGATGATAAACAACCAGGACAGAAATCCCCCCATTAAAGTAATCCCCATCTGCTGGCTGTATATATATATCTCCCGCGCCAACCAGTACCCGGCGAAGGGAAGCGTAAGCAAACCGAACATCCCGATAAAGTTTCCGATGTACCCCATCCAGTCGTAATGTTCCCGCTCCTCATCTGTCTTAGCCCCCAGGTAACGGACGCCCGCATAAGAGCCGACTAGAAATCCGCCCAGGACGATGTTGGCGACAAAGCGGTGAATATTAACCGGCATCCAGGTCATGTTATTTGTCGCGGTCCAAGCCTTCTCAAAGTCACCGATACCCTCTGCGAAAACCACCGGGCTGGCCTGGAATGTAGCCCAGGCATTGGGCGTAGCCATGACAAGAAGCGCAACGAGGTTCAGCAGGAAACCGTAAAACAGGTGGAGACCCTTGCGATCCTTTAATTTCTCAAACCCGGACCAGTAAAGGTAAAGGATGATCATGGACGCACCGAAAAGTATCACATAAAAATAGTAGGTAGGCCAAAAGATATCCGAGATGTGTCTCACGAGCTTGGGATAGAGGGCGAGGAGAAAAAGGAGAAGGGCGGACCCCAGCAACGCGGTCATTTCAAAAGCGGCCACGATCAGGTTAGTAAACTCCTTCGCCAAATTGATATAACGCTGTTCCTTTCCCATGACCCCGATGATATGGCAGATCCAGGCGAAAACCGGTACTCCTAAAACAAACCCACCAGCGAGGAGATGGAGTTGCGCCACTATCCAGATAACATTGCGGCTCCCTATTATAGGAACTTCGCGGTAATCCACTTTCGCGGCCTTTTCCGCCGCAAAGAGTTCCGGAACAAAAATGAGAACCGAAGAGAGTACCACTACTCCGAGAGCTAAGAACTTTAGGAGTCTCCGATATTGGGGACTCATGAATTCCCGGCCTGCTTTTAACTTAAGATGATTGAATCTGTTAAACAAGCCCAGACTCCTTCTCTATAGTGGTATACAAAACGTCTCCTCTAAACAATTCTAAAAAATAAAGATAAAAGAAACTTTTTAAATCTATTTAAATGACATCAGAAAAGGTTTTTTTACCCTGGTATGCTTATTCAGTCTATCGTTATCCCAGGTAGCGATGCCAAAATAATAAGACTTTCCTGTATCAAATTGAACGTCGTTTTTTGCGTCTCCGGTTTTAAGCTTTCTGCCAAATTCCAAAGTCCAGGCCGCCTCTTCCTCGTCGTATTTTCCAGCGGCATTAACATCACCACCGCTTCCTTTTGGTCTGGATAAAAGCCATCCCGGGATTGTATCCCCTTTTTTAATCTTGGACATATCCAGGGGAACTTCATCTCCCTTAACAAGAAAAGGTTTGTTCGCCCCTTCTTTAGGCATCCATTTTGGTTTATCACCATCCTTGTTTTGTACGTATCCTAATGCCTCATCACCTTTTTGCGCGGCGGCAACTCTTTTTGGCTTATCCGCTTCCTGAGCTACAGTTGTATTGGTAGAATCCTGAAACCAGTCATCCGCATAGTTCAAAGGATTTGTGAGGGAGGATTTCCAAAGCCAGATATCGGTTGTTTGTCCCGCGCCGAGGAGATACATCTTATCTTCTTTTTCAGGGGAGTGGCAGATTGTGGCGCAACCTTTCTGAACGAAGGAATACTCCTTCCCTTTGATATTTTTCTTAATTTGTGCCGCGTCCGTTATAGGCCATTGGAAACCAAATCGGTCTGTATCGGCTGCCCATTTTTCATCTACTCTCTCTTCCTGTTTAACAGTCCACTTGCTGCCGTCATAGACCCACTGATCCATGTTTATGGAATGATCAAGGTCTCCAACCACCTGGATAAGGAAAAATATCTCACTATCGGTATGAACGGATTGAACGGTTATTTCAGGTCCGTCTTCAGCCTCAACAGCTACTTTCTTCGCGCTTTTCCATTCTGCGTCACTACCACTGCCGTCAATTTTCGGAGCGGCGCCTACTTTTGAAGATACCAAATTGTGAGTGTCCGCAGCGTAGAGAGGCTGCGCTAAAAAGCAAATAAGAACCGCAATAAAAAAACCAACCTTTATTAAATTTCTCATGCAACCCACCTCCTTATAAAGTTATAAGCTAACAAAAACCAGCACCTTACCAGAAAATTATTACTTACACAACAGTTTTTTTTTATTCTTTCAAAGACAACAAATATTTAACCAGAATTATCCCAGTTTCTTCTTCGATTTCATAAGCAGGCATTTTTGATTTGCCGTTAATTGACATCGGATCTTTGATAATCTGCCACATCTTATGGCCGTCTAATTTTGATCCAACGGTTGATAAATCACCTCCAGTACTACCTCCGCGCTCATTTATAGCATGACATCCGGAACAACCATATTTTTTATAAACTTTTTTCCCCATCAGAATATCCCTTCTACCGGATTCGCCTATTTCTACTTTTTTAATAGAAATAGTTTCTTTTTTCCTGTTGGCTTTAGAAAAATCCAACGGAGGCGAGTCATGCTTATGAAGAGTCCGAATAAAAGCTGCTATTGTGTAGATTTCATATTCAGAAAGAGTGTACTTAAATTGAGGCATTAGGGCTGATTTTTCTATCCCTAAACCGCCTTCAGCAATAGCCTTAATTAGATAAGTATTATCTTTCGTCTTCATATACGGTTTTTCTATATCACACAAATCCCTGGGCGCCGGATCCATTTCCGCAGCCGTTACATTTGTTCCATCACCCAACCCCTTCTCCCCATGGCACTGCGCGCAATATCGCATAAAAAGTTGCTTCCCGATAGCTTCCTCTTTTTCTCCGGCAAAGGAAAAAACTGGTTGGAAAAGCGCCAGCATCAAAACAATAATCAAACTTAAAATTCTCATTCTGATCCCTCCTTCAAATAAAAAAATGTAAATAAAACAATATTTTAGTCATTCTGAAAATCTGTGTTTATCCAAGTCTAAATAGCTTTATGCCGCGTTCTTATATATTTCCGTTAAAGCCTCTATTGCCATCCAATGATTGGTATGCTGATTGCCATCTTTTAATTTGCTTATCAATTCATCTACTATTTCAGGCTCCCCAATATTTTTCAAAGATTGAGCAATCTCCTTGCGTATTGGATTGAAATTTTCATAATCGTATAATGATTCAAGCAAAGGTTTTATTGCTTTCCGATCTTTCAGCAAGCCGAGATTTACAACTGACAGCCTTCTCACTTCTCTTGAATCATCTTTTAAAGCCTCCAGCAAAATTTCCAGGGCTTTTGAACTTCCAATTTGTCCAAGAGATCTAATAGCAGTTTCACGAATAAATGGATCTTTATCCTTTTTAATTAATTCACAAAGCGGCTCAATGGCATCTTCATTTTTGATTTTTCCCATCGCTTCTATTGTGGCAAGCCTTATTTCTTGTTGTTCGTGAGAGACGAATGGACTTATATTGGAAAATAACTCTTTTTTCTCTAAATTCCCGATCGAGATAATCGTCTCTATTACTAAATCCAAATCGTCACTATCCAGTAAAGAAACTAAAGCATCTATGGACTCCGGAGTTGAAACATTTCCAAGAACTCTTGCCGCGAATGTTTTTTTATATTTTTCCTGGACGGCTTTAAGGCTATCATCCTTTTCCTCAGCCTCTTCAAGCTCTTCATCAGCGTTACCATCATCTTTTATCTGATCAGTTTCTGCAATTTCTTTTTCTTCATCAGCCCGTTCCTCTTCCTTATCTTTTACATCGTCATCGGTATTTTGAGAAATCACTTCATCACCGGCTTCATTTTCTTCTTCGGTTTCCACCTTATCTTCGTTAGAACTTATCTCTTCTTCATTGGAATCGATTTCACCTTCAACTTCATCTTTTTTCTCTTCCTTATCATCAAATACTGAAATTATAATGGACAAAGCTTCCGGTGATCCGATCTTTTCCAAAGCAACCATTGCCGACAGGATAATCTCTTTTTCCCTGCTCTCAATGGACTTTTTTAAGATTTCCAACGTTTCAGGACCTTCAATTTTTGCGAGGGCATATATTGCATTAAGCCTTGTGTATACTTCCCTTTTACTGTCTTCTATTATGGTACAAAGTGGTTCTAATGCTTTTTTATCTCCAATTCTTCCCAGGGCTTTTACCGCTTCACATTGAACAGATTCATCCGACTCTTTTAGTAACTCCAAGAGAGAGTCAAGCGCTTCAATGTTTCGCAATCTACCCAGCACTTCCGCTGCTTTCTTTCGCACATCTCTATCAGAGTCCTTAAGCATTGGAAGAATATGTTCAACTACCCTGGAATCGTCAATTTTTGCAAACAGACCAATGACTTCAGCCCTTACTTCTTCATCCTTATCCTTTAATAAAAGTGCAAGGGGTACCAGGATATTTTGAGGTTCTCCAATTTTTACCAGAGAACCGGCAGCGCTAATCCGTACATCAGCGTTCTTATCAAGGAGGGAGTTTGTCAGCGCCTCTACAACTTTAGGATCTTTCATTCCTCCAAGAATACCTGCGATGCGCTTACGAAGGATTTCGTCTGAATCCTGCAAGAATTTTATTAATATATCAATAGCCGCGTCATCTTTGATGTTGATCAAGGCGCAAAAAATATCATGACTAATATCCTGGGCTTCTTCGTCTTTAAGATATTTAATGAGAGGGTCTACAGCCTTTGGGTCTCCAATCCGCCCAAGAGCTCTAACCGTTTCGAGATGTACATCAAATGACGGGTGAAAGTCTAATTCTTCATCCAAATCCTCATCCGGTCGATACACAGCATCGTCATCCCCAAGCGCTTCAATTAAGCGTTCTATTACCTTCGTATCAGTTCTGTCACTAATCTGGCCTAAAGACCTGACAGCTGTAATAACAAGGTCCCCATCTATCGCTTTTGTAACATCCAGAAGAGGTTCCACAGCGCTTTTATCCTTAATCTTACCTAACGCTTCAGCAGCATCTATTCTAACATCCGGATCCGGATCGTTTAAACAGCCGAGCAGGTCTTTCATTGAAGAACAAATTCCTAACTCTCCAAGCGCCTGGGCAGCCATTAACCTGGTAACAGCGAGTTTCCCTTTCAGACTCAGTGAAATCGCCTCCGCAACTTCTCGCTTTTTTGACATCATATTTCTTTTAATAAGGTTGGAAACCACCAATTGCATAAATTATACGAATTAATTTGTGCAATTGGTGGTTTTAAATTTTATAAAAAAAGAGGGGAGTTTTTACTCCCCTCTTTAATGTGAACGAACATAGCATTAGTACGTTTATACTATGTCTCTTCTTGCAAAGGAGAATGCCCGGAATGTCTTTTTGTAAGGAGATTCTCCAATCTTTTTAACTTTACCCACACCGAGCTTGAAGCGGTACCTGTTGGTAACCCAATCAGGAACCATCGGCACGAGGGCATTAGACGGTTGATGTGGATTCTGGAAGTAGGTAAAACTAACTCCCTTCCTCACAGCCGGCGTAACGATAGCAACCGCTGTAATAGACGCCTTGGTTAGCTTGATATGGCCCTGCTTCATCAGGTTTGTGAACATGAAGTCACCACTGAAGACTGACTGATTATAGTCTTTTTGTATAGGCACTCTATCATTAGAAATGACAAGCATATCACCACTCTGAATTCCCCTCGACTTGGCGTCTTGAGGGTGAATTTCAAGGAAGTTTTCCGGGAACCGCTGGGTAATGTACGGTCGACGGAACATATCATCAAACCCAGTCTGCCATATCTCATTGATACGGCCGTTGGTCACCCATAGTTCATCTCCTTTTGGCTTCCACCATTCCCAGAAGTCAGAAAACTGGTTCCACGGAGATTTCAGCAGGTTCAACTTACCTGTCTGGGATTTGTATTTCAATTCCAGTTTATTAAAAATTGTGCGTTCTGGATGGCCCGTATCCGGCAACTTCATTTCGGTATCATGCTGTCTTACTGTAGCGAATAACACACCACCACGCCACTCAAGACCTTTGAGTACCGCCTGCTTATCACCGGCATATTTCCTGCCCGGCCTGTTTATTCTTGGATCTTTACTGTTTGCATAGGCTTTATCCATAATGCGGACAGGGGCCTGGATTCCAGTTGTACCGAGTTTTCCAAGCAGTTCATGACCTTTCATGCCATTTTTCTTTGCCATCCATACGATCGAGTCATATGCTACTCTGCTCTTTCTGCTGAATCTCGCAGTTTCTTCAAAAACCTGGTTGGAATCTTTCCAATCAAATCCCGGGAATCCCATTTTTTTGGCTATTTGCGCCGCAATCCACCAATCAGGCTTTGCGTCACCCGGAGCATCATAAAACTTGGAGTATAACCGGCAACGGCGTTCTCCATTAGCTCTCGCGAAATCTACTTCGCCCCATGTTGCGGCAGGGAAAACAATATCCGCGTATTTAGATCCAATAGGATCACGAAGATAGATATCCCAGTTGGCAACTACCATTCCGCCGCTATCCACACGCTTTTTCAACGTGGCAATAATGTCCTTCTTCACAAAGCTCCGGACTTGATGGGGATTTTTGCGGGTTTGCCGATTAAAAGCTTCCCCTATTCCTCCCTGGGATCCGGCCATTCCACTTACCCACGTACAACCTACAACATTAGCAAACCTTAGATGTCCGGAAACAAGCCACCGGTCAAGATCAATAGGTTTCTTTCTCCGGCCTTCGTTCTTTTCCGGTCCTTTTGCTCTGATATACTTTCCGCCGCCTCTTCCACCACGCTGGTGGCCACCTAACCGGCCCATCATACGTCCCGGTCTTCCGCCGGTTCCGGTAATAATAGCCAGATTAGCAAGAGAAACAGTATTCCCATAGTTGTTTGACCAGTAGTTTCCTTTTTCAAGTGCAATTGATACTTTAGTCGGTTTTCCTTTTCCTTGCGACATCATTTGAGCGGCTTTTTTGATCTTCGCGGCAGAAACTCCGGTAATTTTTGCGGCTGTATTCAGGTCGGATTCCTTTTGTTTAAACAGCCATGTTTTAAAACTTTTCTTGCCGTTGTCATAGCCACTGGTTTCAAATTTGCCCCAGGTAGATCGCCATTGCCATGGAGAGTTACGTGTTCCCTGACCAAAGCCGGAATCCGTTTCCCATTTATTATTCGTCCATTTTTTGATCCATTTCTTATCCTCTCCACCCATTTCAATAATTTGCCGGGTAATAGCCATCTGAAGTACCGTGTCTGTTCCCGGGATTAACTGCAGGGCGAGTCCGCCGTTGGCTTCGGCAAAAGCCATACCCATTGTTCTTCTGGGCTGGACCATAATCACCTTCATTTTCCTCTTTTTATCCACTATCGCCGGCATTATCCATTCGTTCCAGAGGACGGTTTTTGTCTCATACGGGTCTGTACCGGAAATAAATAAAACATCCGCATGAGCCCAATCCCAGTATGAAGGCGCAAATTTCGCAAACCCGGCGTCTCTTAATCCTATTGCGTCTCCTCCTGGTCCCGGCTGATCGTGCGGTGAAAATGACGCTGTAGCAATATGCCGCAATGCCAGCTTGGTCAGGGCATAAGTATTTTCCCAGTACTGGTAAGAATACTGTTTATGTCCCCACGCATTCGCGCCATATTTATCAATGACATACTTGCTTAACTCGGCATGAATATCCGTTGCTAAATCCCAGCTTACCGGCATCAAGGAATCAAAAATCCGAAGCATAGGTCTTTGCAGTCTATCCCTTGTTGGTGTAGATGGGTTATACGGTTTTTGAGCAATACAACCGCCTCTTATGCTGTGGTCTCCCTTTAAGTTTACAGCTCCGGTCTCAGCATCACCAATAACTATTATGTTGTGAGGTTTGCCGTTTGCCATAACCACATTGTGATTATTAGGTCCATACCAGGAAGCTCCTGAGCCCCCGAGGGGATCCAGCGGGAAATCCGCGAGCAAGGCATTATCCTTTGCTTTCGGCCCTCCGTCTTTACCAAGGGGCCATCTATAAACTTTATATCCGCAGGCGACTATACAATAGTCACATGCCGTGGTGAACACCTCCGCGTTCGGCGGCGGTATCGGTACTTTATCTTGTGGAAGATAATATTGTGTCATGAATTACACCTCCTTTTTATTTTATAAGTTACTATGTCGTCCAAAAATTAAACCCATCATGCCAACGGCGTAAACATCGCCTCCTTGAACCTCAAGCAAAACCTGAGCAATGCTTTCCGTGGAATGACCGCTTATAATTATTCCATGCCTTGTTAAGTCAAAGGTACTCTGATGATACGGGCAAGGGCCTATTGCTTTATCTGCTGCCTTGTAGCCTCCGTCCAACATTTTACCGCCCATGTGCTGGCAGAAATTATTAAAAGCTACTACATCTTTCTTGGGGCCTACTCCACCACCAGCCTCTGTGCCTAATTTAACAATAAAGCTGTCGGCGTATCTTTTGTTGTCCGGATATTTGAACTCAACAGGTTTCCCTGTTTTCAGGCTGCTCAAAGACGCAATTTTCTTCCTCGGGTAGCCGGTAGTTACCGCTTCAACCTTTTTCGCTCCTATCCCGGGTATCCCGGTCAGAACAACAGTTGCCGTGGCAACACCGCTGGTAAGAAGAAACTGTCTTCGATTTGAACATAGAGAAAAACATTTTTCCTCTTTCTTTTCCATATTGATTTCACCTCCTAATTAATTTTCATATGCGTATTAACGTTGCTTAAAGTTTATTTAACAGCCAATTACTTCTTCGGCATCCAGTCTGCCATCCGTTGTAATTGAGGAAGCTTTGGAGTCGGCAATACCATAGGATCGGCGCTTAAAGCCAATAAAAACTGTTCCAGGTCCTTTTTTTCCTCATCCGTTAAATTCAGTTTTTTCATGATAGGCGACTTTGTACCCGCATACTTTTCTCCATAGGGTGTGGTTAAAGGTTTGGTAAACTCATTTTCATCGCCGCCTCTATTGTAAAATTCAATGACCTCCATAAGCGAATCCAACTGGCCATGATGCATGAAGGGCGCGGTAAATCTGGTAAACCTTAAAGGAGCTGTGCGAAATTTTCCTCTGCTTGACAATTGTTTATCACGGAACCACATCCCCGCGTCATCCTTGAATGACCGGAAAATCCATTCTTCATTGCCTTTGTTGCCGTATATTTCCCATCGCAGGTTGATCTGTACGAGCGGCATCGCATCCTCAGGATCTTCACCACCATCAAGACCTTCTCCTCTTTTAACACCCAAATTGTAAAATTTTTCATCAGTAAACATCGGACCGTTATGGCATTCAAAGCAATTTGCTTTTCCTTTAAAAATCGCCATTCCTCTTATTGCTGACTTAGACATGGCTTTTTTGTTCCCTTTCATATACTTATCGAAGGGGGTATCAATTTGAGACATATATCTCTCGAAAGATGCTATAGCCCGCCATGCATTTTGCAGTATAGGCCATCGGTCTCCATAAACATCATTAAACCGTTTGACATATTCCGGGGCCAGTCGTAACCGGGCCTCTCCTTGATCTCTTTCCAGGTTTCCAGCGCGTGCCGCTCTGGCAGCGGACGGAGCCTGGGCCTCCAAACTTGGAGATGAGCCACCCCAGAAAAGCTTCTGTAAATAAGCGTTATTCACAATTGTTTGTGAATTCCGCCAGTGCGCCGTGCCGGGATACCCTTTGCTATGCGCTTCGTTAGTTCCCCATCCCTGCAAAGGATTATGACAATCGGAGCAGGCAGAAGGTCCCTGGTCGCCTGACAATTTAGGATCAAAAAATGTGAGATAGCCTAATTCCTGTTTCGCATCCATTTTGGACGGCCATACATTTTTTTTAAGTGTCGCGTTATCCACCGGGTATGGTGGAGGTGGCAACGCTCCTATTGGCATATCAAAATCAGTCGGATCTGGATTTCCTTCCGCATGTGCAGTTCCCACAGGGGAGAATATCAGCAATGCCGCGAAAACGAGCAAAATAAACATTAATTTCTCACTGCTTTTCATAAATTTTTCCCCTCCTTTCATTTTTTATAATTTTTAATTGTGTAATCGTTATTAACCCAGTTCGGCAAAGGTTGATAATCCAGGTCAGGTTTCTCGTATTTTACTGCCGCGCCGATATCATCACCACTCAAAGCAAGCAGAAATGATTTTAATTCTGCTTTTTCAGAATTTGTCAGGCGCAACGGCACCATTGCCACGTCTTTTAATCCTGGTCTATCCGGTCCACCGCCCTTATTGTAGAAATCTATGACTTTATCTAATGAGTCCATCATGCCATTATGCATGTAAGGAGCGGTGTATTTCAGCTCTCGAAGGGTAGGGGTAGAGAACTTACCCATGTCTTTCGCGTCATGAGAGACGGTCATATATCCGGGATCACGCCTTATATTCATGATATTCTCAAGTCCCTGGGAAAAGCCCAAAAGACTGATTAAAGTTACATGGCGAACAGGATCTTTGAAGACCTCCGGGTTTTCCGGAACACCGGTATTATGCGGCTTGCCGTCTGTAAACATCGGACCGTTATGGCATCTGATACAACCGGCTTTCCCTTTAAAAAGGTTTAGACCCGCTTTGGCTTTAGAATCAAGCTTACCTTTGTCAAAAGGAACATTCTTTGAAGTAAGGGTCTTTAAAAATTCAGGGATCGCTTTCCTGACCAGTCCATTGGAAGGCTCTTTTGCCCCAAAGGCGCTATTAAATTCTATTACATAACTCGGAAACTGTCTGAGTCGTTCCTGCATAATCCTCATATCCATGTTCATCGTCTCGCTCGTAACCAGAGCGTCGCGAGTCATGTCATTGAGGTTAGTACCAAGTCTGCCGTCCCAATGCCAAGGGATACGTTTGTTTTTCAAAACAGTTTTACCCCCCTTATAGGCAGTATTGATTAAAGTGGGAGCATTTCTGAAGTGAAGCATACTGACATACCCATCCGACAGGGGCTTTCTGGTTGTAAAACCAAGTTTGTGGTCATGGCAGGAAGAACATGCAAGCAGCGCATCACCTGAGAGTTTGGTATCGAAAAAAAGTTTCCTTCCAAGTTCCGCTTTTTTGGCATTAATTTTTATTTTAGGCAACGGACCAATGTTAGCGGCCTGGACGGTTTGAGTCAGCATAAAAGCTGCTACAAAAACAGCAACTATGCTTAGAAAGCTTTTATAAACTACTTTTTTTGTTTTTGCTTTCATTATTTTAAGCCCACCTCCTTAATAATTTTTTTAAACAAGATAATAATAAACTTTTCTATCTTCTCTACGCTTTTAATACTTTATCTAAAATCTTTTTCTTATGCCCTCATCAATCACCTCCTCCTTCGAATTCAATGGAATTAATAATTTTTTTTTCCTTAACCTGTTTTGTTTTAGACACTTTTAATTTTTGTTATTACATCTTTAGTTTAGTTCAAATGTTGCAGCCTGAGAAGCTCCACCACTAACAGTGACTTTTTGTTCATGGGTTCCAAAAGTGGGGTGCCATGCAACTACTTTATAAGTTCCAGCAGGCACATTATCAATTTTAAAACTTCCATCCGCTTTAGTCATAGAGTAATAAGGGTTCGTCAGCACCATCATCCAGCCGTGCATGAAGTTATGGATATCACATTCCATTTTCATCTGATTATCTTTTTTCACTCTAATTTTCTTCTTGAATGTAAATCCCTGGTTCGGCTGGCCAACATTTAAAATGGTCTGGGTAGTACCATCGAGTTTACTCAATTTAATCTTTCCCCTATACTCATAAGTATGAATATTGTGGCCAACTGGATCAAGGTTAACAACTTCCACCTTAGCCTTATTTTTCATAACGCTGATATAAGGCACAAAGGCACACCCTTTTTGATCAAATTTAAAGTTGGTGTCCGCCCATTTTTTGCCGGATTTAATATCCGAGATATATACTACGGCATCCAACAGCTCTCCACCGCCCCCGAGTGTCCATGGATCAATAATGCGGACTCCTGTTCCGCAAACCTCAGGATTTTTTTCTTTTACTATTTCCGCGTGAGGCGGCTTCTCGCCTTTAAATAATACTTTACCCTCAATTGCGCCCCCGCCGGAAACAGACCCTCCTTTATATTTAATTTTAACTCCCTTTTTAACGTCTGTTCTATCCGCAAGCGCATTATTTGAAGAAATACCAATGACAAAAAATAAAGCTAATAATGCAATAAATATCTTTCTCATTTTTCTTTTTTCCTCCTCATTTTAATTAATCTTGTTTATCAATTTTATTTATTAAAAAACAACTTACAAAAAAGCAAGTTGAAAAAAACGAATTTTAAAAATCTTTTTTATCTGAGCCGCTATTCCCAATCCACCTCCTTTTCAAATTGCAATTGAAATATTTATTTATCCGCCAATTCCGGACATCACCCGTTTATTGGCTGTTGAACCATTTTTATCAAAACGATGAACAGCCGGTTTATCCCAAACTACAGACTTTATATGTTCTTTCAAATCTTCAACCGAATTTCCCGGGCTTCTAACCACTGCCGCCAGATCAACCTGGTTCTCATGTCCCAAACAGAGGTGCAATTTACCGGACGCCATTAAACGAACCCGGTTGCACGTTTTACAAAAGTGCTGGCTGACAGCGCTAATAAATCCAATTAATAAACCGTCTTCCTTAACATACTCGTACCATGCGGGTCCCGGGCCTCGAAATGTTGTTCTTTCCAGGGAGAAATGTTTTGCAACTTTTTCACGAATTTCATTAGTAGGAATATGCTTCTCCTTCATCTCAGAAGCTGAGTTCCCGATTGGCATAAATTCTATTAGCCTGAGGATAAGCCTTTTTTTCATGCAGAACTTTATCATCGGAATTAATTCATCATCATTGACACCCCTCATGACCACCATATTAATTTTTATAGGCGTTAACCCGAATTCAAGCGCAGAATCAACTCCTTTTAAAACTTTTTTTAAATCCCCGCCATTGGTAATCTTTTTAAACTTGTCAGGCAGTAAAGAGTCGAGGCTAATATTGAGGCGATGAAGACCGGCGTTTTTTAGCAAAAGGGCAAAACGTTCTAAAAGAATCCCGTTGGTAGTAAGTGAGATATCTTTTATTCCTGAGAGATGACTAATTCCCTTTACTAAATGACAAACATTTTTTCTTAACAGAGGTTCTCCGCCACTCAAGCGCACATGTGACACACCGAGTTCAGAAAAGGCTCCGGCAATCTGTAGCGTTTCGTCAGGAGTTAAGTAGCTCTGGCAGGAAGTTGAAGTTTTATCCCGGACTGACCTGCAATAGAAACAGTGAAGATTACAGGCCTCTGTTAGAGAAATTCTAAGATATTTAATCGTTCTACTAAATTTATCTTTTAGCATATCTTAACAATCCACAAGTCACGCCGTGACAAAGATGCATCCAATGCGGCATTATTGCTGCCGGTAGTTTGAGGAGTACAAAGTACACCAAGTACATTTTTGTGTCAAGCCCTAAATATTAGAAAAAAGCTGTTTTTCTTACTTTTCCTTTAAAGTTGACTATAAATTTAGTTAATACAGCAATATATGAAATATAAACTTGAATTAAATTTATATTATTTTATTTATCTATTTAAAATAACTAAGTTAATCCATCTTTTTTTAAATTTTATTCATAAAGTGAAATATTGCCCTATTTGAAGTCGATATATTGCCGATACTTATGTTAAAGTAATTTAATAAATTTTAATTTTGAAATTTTTACTGTTTTAGTATGCCCAGAAAAACCATAAATTTTTTTTACTTAGTGATATTTCTAAATTTTTTTCTTTACTCAACTTCCTTACAATATGTAGAGGCAAAGGGAGCATCTAAAGATAAGAAAAAAAGTAGAGTAAGGGTTGTGAAGATGACTAAAGGAGATGTCAAGCTCCTTGGTAAAGAATTGGATCATCCCGGCAAATTCAGCATTGAAGAAATTGAAAAGGCCTTAACAGCCATATACTATAAGGAAAATGTCCTGCTCGCATGGAGCAAAAAAAAACCGGTTTTTGAAAAAAAAACCTCCAGCTTTTTTGCTCCACTAATTAAGAAAGCAATACAAAAGGCAAAGCCTATTGATAAAGTTAGTTTCTCAATATATAACTCGAATAAAAAAACTACCGGAGACGTCTTTGCCAAAAATGACACGCTCATATTTAAGTTTGTGATCATCAATGGAACTCCCTATATGGATGATTTTGATTTAAGATCAGAAACTGAAGCGCATATCATAACCAACTGGAAACTTGTCCCCGGCTTAAACCAGCAGTTTTATTCATTCAAAGGTTTTTTAGGAATACCAAAAAAACAAAAAACCATGATCGTGGCAAACTTAAAAAAATTCAAAGGCAAAGAAAGGGACATTTTTGCTCCTGAGAAAAATAAAAAACCGAGACAACCTGATAAACGGAGAACCCTTGAGGGAAAACTTCGCTACCTTAAAGATCTTAAAAAACAAAACCTTATCACTGAAGATGCCTATAAAAAGAAAGTTGAAGAACTACTGGATCAGATGTAGACAGATTAAAAAAACTGTTCGAATTGAAACGTCTGTTTCATTTAAAACATTAATCGTTTTAATATGAATCAATTATCTCTTCAGACATCATGTCGCTTTTTACTATAACTTTTTGATTTAAAACGATAATTAATAAATTAAACTCAACTGGCACAGAACCTGCTTTAATTAACAAGTAAGCTTCTTTGTTACACGTTTTTAAATCTATCTCTACGCTGTATGCTACGCTTTTATCTATAATATCGCATTAAAATCCAACTATTTTTGTACCAATTTTTTTTAGATTTGAATCTGTGCAAATAATCTGTTTAAACATAATGCAGAATTATTAAAAAATATTTTAGGAAGGAGGATAAAAGATGAAAAACTTCAAAAAAGTTTTAACTCTGGTTTTGGCATTTTCTTTTCTTGTCGTAATGTCCGGAGTTTCATTTGCAGGTCACCCGGGACATGGGAAGAACGCATGTAACCCCTGCGCCAAAAATGCTTGCAACCCTTGTGCAAAAAATGCTTGCAACCCTTGTGCAAAAAACGCATGCAACCCCTGCAACCCCAGTTACAAGCATAACCCTTGCGCAAAAAACGCATGTAACCCATGCGGAAGAAATGCATGTAACCCATGTGCTGGAAACGCATGCAATCCATGCGCAAAAAATGCTTGCAATCCATGCGGAAAGTAAGGAATAATAATGAACTGCAATATTGAGCTTGCAGGTTAAGGAGAAAAAATGGAAAGTTTTAAAAGGACGTTATCTTTTTTTTGGATAATTGCTGTATTTATTTTAATCCCCACAGTTTCTTTTGCGGATAATCCTGAGCTTCACGCGAGAAATGCTTGCAATCCATGCGCAAGAAACGCATGTAACCCTTGTTCCAAAAATGCTTGCAACCCATGCGGAAAAAGGATGAAAAACGCGTGCAATCCGTGTAATCCATGTGCGTCAAAACCTCCCAAGCCAATACGTGACAAACATATTAAGAATCACTCTAAATTGGTAGCTATGGGTGAAAAACTATGGAAAAAAGTAGAGCTTGGGAACAGCGGACTAAGTTGCTGGGATTGTCATGAAGATTATGAAAATTTTGATCCAGATACGGTGGGACCATTTCCGCACTTTGTAAATATGCCTAATGATATTGTTACTCTGGATCAAATGATTAACTTTTGTATGATTAATCCCATGGAAAGCCAAAAACTGGATTCCAGCAGCATAGAAATGACAGCGATGGCAGCATTTTATCAGAAGTTTATTAAATCATATAAACCCTTCGTAAAATCTAAAAATGCTTGCAATCCATGCGCAAAGAACGCCTGTAACCCATGTGGAAAGAGAATGAAAAATGCTTGTAACCCATGCAATCCGTGCGGTAGAAGGTAGTGTCTTTATTTTTCTTTTTTCTTTTTGTGATTTTATCAACAGCCCAACCGAGCATCGGTTGGGCTGTTGACTTTTCCTTTGAAAAACACTGGAAATTCCCCATTTCTCCACAAGGTCCCCCACCAAAAAATTTTTCCGATCTTGAGTCTTCTCTTGACCCTGACGATTGCGGTACTTGCCATGAGACCCAATACGAGGACTGGCAAACTTCACGGCACAGAAAATCTATGGGGCCGGGAGTTGCGGGACAGCTTCATCCGCCATGGGTAAATAATCCTTTTGCTTGTACAAACTGCCATACCCCTTTAGCCGAACAATCTTCTAAAAAAATGTCGCCCGAGGGACGCCTGACTAAAAATTCCGATTATTTACCTGAATTGAGATCTAAGGGTCTTATTTGTGCCGGATGCCATGTACGCCGTCATATTCGCTATGGACCGAAACCTTTATCAGGGAAAGTAGATGATCCGCCTCATAATTCATTCGTTGAAGTAGAAAACTTTGGGAATTCAGAATTTTGCAAACCTTGCCATCAGTTTGGTCCCGGGGATAACCGCATTAATGGCAAGCTCCTTCAAAATACTTATGAGGAATGGAAAAAGAGCCCTTATTTTAAAAAAGGCGTACATTGCGCTGATTGCCATATGCCGGAGCGACGGCACCTCTGGCAGGGCATTCATAGCCCGGAAATGGTTAAAAAAGGTGTAAAGATTGAGACCACACGCGATGGAGCGGATGTATCTCTTAAAATCACTAACAGTGGAGTTGGCCATAACTTTCCAACTTATGTAACACCAAAAATTGTTGTTCGGGCTTCTGTATTCGATAAAAATGGGACAGAAGTTCCACAGTCAGTGGAAGAAAAATTTATCGGCTGGAATATCCCTATAAATCTTTCAAAAGAATTATATGATACACGCATACCGCCGGGAAAATCGTTGAGCGGAAAGTTTAAAATCAAACCAATTGCTACTGGAGGAAAGTTTCGCATTATCATACGCGTTTTTCCTGATGATTTTTATACACGTTTTTTTAAAGCCTTGTTAGGCAATCCACCAAAAGGAATTGACGTAATAAAAATCAAGGAGGCATACAATGAAACACAGAAATCGAACTATATCCTTTTTGAAAAATATTGGGATTTAAAATGATAAAAAAATATTGGAAAATAATTGTGCCTGTTGCCATAGGAATTGCGTCAATGAGTGTGCACTTCCTGCCTATAAAAGATACCGGCTCTGATGCTGGATTAATTTTTGATATGCGGGAAATTCTGGGTAAGACATTGACGGATGATGAAATACCTGAGTACGCCCAGCTGTTCGGACCTTTTGTTAATAAATCAAAAGCAGGACATTTCCCGGATATAAGCGGTGACTTGCGTGCCTATAATTTTAAATACGGCAGAATTGAAACAATTGGTGGAATGATTTTCGGGACCTGGTATTTATTCAAAAGTTCTTTTGCGCACTTTAATGGATTTGAACCAACCAAACTCCCTGTTCCGATGAAAGAAATTGCTCTGAAGAGTTTTGGCTTTCCACCTGACAATAAAAATTTTAATTCAAATGATCGCGCTTATATATGGGAAGATCAATTCAATATCAGGCAGCTTCAGCTTTATCGGGAGCCGTCAGGTGAAAATACTATTGTCAGCGTTCAAGCCTATTTAGTTATCCCCTGGGAAGGTTTGGGCAGTTTTCACAAAAGAAGACCCAAAAATCCTGATCAAGGCCTTAAATCAAACGAGCAGAAAAATATAATTATGTAAAGGAGAATAAACAGCTAGCAATTCATAATTATCAATATCTATCTTCTCCCCGTGCCATTCTATTATCACTTTATCCATCAAAATTTACCAGATGATTGCTTGTTTCAGCAACCCAAAGGGCAACGCTGACAAGAAGCGCGTTATACGTACTATATCTTTTAACTAAGAAAAAATCTCTGCTTGATTTTTGTGGATTAGCACAATTGCTATGGCAATGTTAGTTTGAATCCAAGCCTCAAATAGTTTATAACTATTACTAATTGTTATTGGTCAAAGATTAATAATGGCAGTAAAGCAACTCGGTTTTTTTAAGAAGTTATCAATAAAAAAATTGAGATCTTTTTTTACATATGGTTAATAGTTGTAAGTTCAAAGTAATCGCGAATCAAATCCGGGAGAGATGACCGAGCGGTTGAAGGTGCACGCCTGGAAAGCGTGTGTAGGCAACCCCTACCGAGGGTTCGAATCCCTCTCTCTCCGCCAGGAAAGTTTTTTATCAAACTTTTTAATTTGAGCTTCTTATTTGATACTTGGAATGTGAAGTTTGAAATTTTATTTGGTTGGGTCTCACGCGACAGAGAACTGTAAACCCCGTCAGGTCCGGAAGGAAGCAGCGGTAAGCAATCATCTTTGAGCGCTGTGAGGTAGCCCAACCTTAACCAATTAACAATTAGCAGTCATCAATCATCGATGAATAATCATGGATAAAACATCAATTGTTGCTTTGATAACTACTAATTGATCATTACCTAATTTTATATGATATATCAGGTTACAGCCCGCAGATGGAGGCCGCAGATTTTTGATGAGGTAGTCGGACAGGAACATGTTGTCCGAACACTCAAAAATGCTATTAAGCAAAATCGCCTTGCTCAAGCCTATCTTTTCTCAGGAACCCGCGGAGTAGGAAAAACCACAACCGCGCGCATTCTGGCAAAGTCTTTAAATTGCGCGGAAGGAGTTTCCGTTTCACCATGCGGCAAATGCGACAGGTGTACAGAAATTGTTGAAGGGAATTCAATGGATGTCATGGAAATTGATGGAGCATCGAACAATTCTGTGGATGATATCAGGGAACTCCGGGAAAACGTTAAATACGCGCCTGCTAAAAGCCGCTTTAAGATTTATATTATTGATGAAGTTCATATGCTTTCTAAAAGCGCATTTAACGCCCTTTTGAAAACTCTTGAAGAACCACCAAACCACATCAAGTTCATTTTTGCCACAACGGAAGAAAATAAAATTCCAGAAACCGTTTCATCCCGCTGCCAATGTTTTGAATTTCACTACATCTCTTACAAAGATATTATTTTCCAATTGAAAAAAATTACTGAAAGTGACGGAATAACTATCGGGGATGAAAGCCTTGTCGTAATAGCTAAAACGGCAGAAGGCAGTATGAGGGACGCGGAAAGCATCTTGGATCAGGTTGTTTCCTTTGCGGGAAAAGAAATTAAAAAAGACGATATTGCTTCAATCCTGGGACTGGTCGGTTTTGAAAATATTGCTGCTTTTATGGATAAAATTTTCGAAAAAAAACCAGCCCCTTTGCTGGAACTTTTTCAGGAGTTGGTGTTTCAGGGTCAGGACTTTCGCCTTTTTCTAAAAGAGCTAATGGAATATGTTAGAAACCTTATTGTTTTGAAAGTTTCAAAAGAATCAAAAAAATTAATCTCTCTGTCTCCTGAAGAAATAGATAGATTAAAAGGCCAGGCTGAAAAGGTTTTTTTGGACGAATTGCACCAGATTTTTAAAATTATTTCAGATGTTGAATTGGAGGTAAAAAGATCATCTTACCCGGTGATGTTAGTAGAAATGGCATTAATCCGCTTGACGGAAATAAGACCTTTTCAATCTATAGATAATATTATTAAATCTCTCTCTCAAATTGGAAAGGAAATAGAACCTGATGAAACCAACAATACATCTAAAATAAAAGAAGACACAGTACGCTATGAAAACGTGAAGGATGACGATAGTTCTAGTGATATGGATAAAATATGGGAGAGAATTAAAATCAAAACTAAAGAAAAAAAGAGTCACTTAGGACTGTTTCTTGACAGTAGCAAATTGGTTAGCATAACTGATAATACTGTTGAAATTGGTTTTTCAGATAGATTTACTTTAGAGCGAATGCAAAAAGATGAAAACAAAAAAACACTGTCAACTACCGTCGAAGAGGTGTTAAATAAAAAAATAAAGTTGCTTCTTCTAGAAACTTCCGGCAGCAATAAAAAAGAAGAGGTAAAAAAAGAAAAAACACACAAAAAACAGGAACAAACCGGCGCGATTGATAAAGAAATAGTTCAGGATGCCCTTGATATTTTTGGAGGAGAAGTCATTAGAGAAGAATAACAGCAAACGCCAAGATACAAATAATTTTTTTATAAAGGAGATAAGATGCAAAAAGGTTTAGGAAATATGATGAAGCAAGCACAGCAGATGCATTCCAAAATGCAGGAAATTCAGAAAGAATTGGCAGATAAAAAAGTTGAAGCGGAATCAGGTGGAGGAATGGTAAAAGTAACGGCAAACGGAAAAGGAGAAATCCACTCCATCCGGATCGAAAAAGAAATTATAAAACAGGAAGAGAAAGAGGTTTTGGAAGATTTGGTTCTTGTCGCGATTAATGAAGCATTGAGGCGTTCTCAAGAATTAAACGTCTCTGAAATGTCTAAAGTTACCGGAGGTCTTAAAATACCCGGGATGTTTACTTGAAAAAAACTAACTGCATGAAAGCAATATGAAAAATTCTGGTTCTATCGCAAATTTAATTGGCGAGTTTAAAAAATTTCCGGGCATCGGGCAGAAAACAGCAGAAAGGCTCGTTTTCTTTCTGCTTAAAGAACAAAAAGATGTTTCCCGGGAATTGGCTGAAGCAATCCTTAACTTAAAAGATAAAGTTCAAAGCTGTTCCAAATGCAACAGCATCACGGAAAACGACCCGTGCGATATATGCAGCAATCCAAAAAGAGAACAAGAAATATTATGCGTAGTAGAAGAACCTCGCGACCTATATGCCATCGAAAGAATGGGTGAATACCGCGGACGTTATTATGTGCTGATGGGGAACATCTCACCGCTGGAGGGAATCGGTCCGGAGGACATTCAAGTTAATGGACTTGTGGAAAGAGTAAAAAAAGAAGGAATCCAAGAAGTTATCCTGGCTACCAATCCCAATATGGAAGGAGATGCTACTGCAATCTTTATTTCTAAAACACTAAAATCCCTAGAAGTAAAAGTTACAAGAATCGCACGCGGTCTGCCCGTCGGAAGCGATCTCGAATACGCTGATGAAGTCACTATCCTTAGATCTTTTGAAGGAAGAATGGAAATATAACAACTCCCCATCCTCATGATCCCCAACAGATATCAAATTTCAAACATTTTCTCCTGCTCTATTTTATGCTAAACTGGCTCTGAAGAACTTTGATTGTTGTTTATAATACAAGGGTACAAACGCACTAAAACCTTAACACTGTTTTTACACTTTATTTAAATAATGTGCGAATAATAAACAATTAATTACACTTATAAAATATTAATTGCCTATTGTTTGGCATAATATGACACTTTTAATGATTTTCTTGCCTGTTAAATGCCCTGAGGAAATTGCAGATGGATTCTAGACAGGAGCCCCGGAAGTTGAATCATAATAGCTATTCCAGCCAACCGATTCCGCCATTAATGCTTCGAGATTTTGATGAAAAAAAAATATCCTCAATCGCCAGGCGAAAACCTAAAAGTGTACCTAATTATGAGGAAGAAAAAGAATTACTGTATTGCACATATTGTTTAAAGTTAATTACAAGTGGAGACCAACGTATAGAGATAGGGGAAAGTCATGAACATCTGTTTACCAACCCTGCCGGCATAACATTTAGTATCGGTTGTTTCCGGGAAGCTCCGGGAGCCGTTTTTCAAGGGACACCAACGGAAGAGTTCACATGGTTTAAAGGGTACCAATGGCGGATGGCCTATTGTAACAAATGCTTTATACACATTGGCTGGCAATTTCTCCAGGGCAGTCAAACTTATTTTGCCGGGCTTATTCTCACCAGGCTTACGACGAAGAAAGTTTAATGTGAGCTAATTCTTTATCTTTACGGTCTTTTTAATTTTCAAATATTCGGTTTTTATTTTTAAAATTATATTTGCCAGGCTTATTGGATCAGAATCTAAAACTCTGATCATAGCTTCTTTTCCCATTTCTCCAGTATCGTAGATTATATTTGGGACAGAGCCAAATTTCTTTATAGCTTGTTCTGTCCCCCATTCCAGGCTGCTTCCTTCTTTTCTTTTAACCGGGCCTGGTTCAAGTCTACGGGAAAATGAGGAAACAGATAGGTTTAATTTTTTGCAGGCAGTAATAATCTTCGGTGCATATTTAATATTCATTGCTGCTTTTTTTACGGGATCATGGTTCATAGCTGTTAAGATAATCGATCCAATATGGCTGGAACTTCCAAATTTCGGCCTGCTGATCGTTGTAATTCCGTTGCCGTTTTTTATGAACCTCCCCGGAAATGCTATGATATCTTCTTTTGATGTTGCTCCCTCCATTCCATACCCGAGATTGGATTGAACTTCAGGAATCAGGCATCCAATTTCTCCTTTTTTTAGAATATCCAATGCTGCTTCCATTTCACAGAGCATCTTGTATTTTTCGCTGTTCCTACTGCTGAAATCAAGAAAATGATGGATGATCTGGTTTCCCTGTCCAAGATTGACGGAATGAAGGATAGAGTTTGTTATATAACTTTTAGCTTTCTGAATCGCATTAATTAATGGAGTCCCTTTGGCTAATTCCGCTGCTATCGCGGACGCAAGTGTACAGCCGGTACCATGAACATTTTCCCCGGGTATACGTTTGAATTCAAAAAACCTGAAACTTTCTCCGTTATAAAACGTGTCCACCGCCTTGCCCTTGAAATGCCCTCCCTTTATCAGGACATTTTTAGCCCCTAATTTATAGATCCTTTTTGCGGCCTCTTTTATATCTCTGTAGCATTTTATAGTAATACCGGTCAGGACTCGAGCTTCGGGAATATTGGGTGTTACTAAAAGGGAAAGAGGAAATATTTTTTTTATAAGGTGATCTTTTGACGCGGGATTAAGAAGCGGCGTGTCGCCATGGGAATACATAACAGGATCTAAGACAACTTTTTTTACATTGTACTCTTTCAGTTTGCTTCCGACGGTATTAATGATTTCATTATTGAGAAGCATCCCAATTTTTGTAGAATCCACCTCTATATCAGAGAAAACCGCATCGATCTGAAGGGCGACAAACCTTGAATGGAGGTCAATAATTCCCTGAATACCCTGTGTGTTCTGGGCCGTAATAGAGGTAATAACTGTCGTCCCGTAAACTCCCAATGCTGCAAAGGTTTTCAGGTCTGCCTGTATACCGGCCCCTGCGATGGAGTCAGATCCTCCGATTGATAACGCTTTCTTCATTAAATATCTCCTCTTGAGTAATGATAAATGATCAGCAATCAATTAGCAAATTACATGCTCTCCGACGCGGAGCGTCAGGGAATTAAACTCTAACAGAAATTATTAATTATAATATTAAAAAAAATAATTTGTGAAATTCATGCAATTCGCGGTTATAATTTCAGTGATGACAACACAACAAAAAAACGGTTATTTAAGTTCCCTGAAAAAGGGACTGTCCAAAACAAAATCAGCGCTTGTCGATGGGATGGATAAGATCATTTTCAGGTCTAAAAAGATTGATGAAAACCTGATAATAGAAGAACTGGAAGAGCTTTTAATATCAGCAGATTTGGGAGTAAAGTTCACGCTTCAAGTGTTGAATGACTTACGAAAAGACATTAAAGAAAAAAAGATAAAAGAGAATCAGGAGATCAGGGATTTCTTAAAAGAAAAAATAACCGGGATGATCATGAAAAAAAATACCGAAATGCCTGGCAGAAATGACGCCCCTCATACTTTTATGGTCGTGGGAGTCAATGGTTCCGGAAAAACGACAACAATCGGAAAATTGGCATACCAGTATTCTCTTGAGAATAAAAAAGTCCTTTTAGTAGCAGGAGATACTTTTCGGGCTGCTGCCATTGAGCAGCTTAAAATATGGGCAGAAAGAACTCATTCGGATTTTATAAGCCACCAGGACGGCGCGGACCCTTCAGCGGTTGTTTTTGATTCTATGAAAGCTGCCAAAGCAAGAGGAAAAGATGTATTAATAATCGACACCGCGGGGCGATTGCATACGAACACTAACTTAATGGAGCAATTAAAAAAAATTAAAAGAGTTATTTATAAAGAAATGAAGGATGGTCCCCATGAAATTTTATTGATCATGGACGCGACTACCGGACAAAACGGTCTGTCCCAGGCCAAGATGTTCCATGAGGCGCTTCATCTTACCGGCATCGTCTTAACGAAACTGGACGGAACAAGCAAAGGCGGGATTGTGGTTCAAATTATTGATGAATTAAAAATACCGGTAAAATATATTGGTATTGGTGAAGGCTTGGAGGATTTGAAGGTCTTTAATCCGGAAGAATTTGCAAACGCCCTGTTTTAATGAGGGAAAATGCATTTAAAGTGAGGACTTCTTTTTTATCTATTAAACTATAGTGCGTACTTTTGATTAGGACAATAGTCCGAAAAAAGATTATACTCAGCTGACAAAAAACTATTGATTAGTAGTATTTATGAAACTTTCAAAATTATGCGACATCCTTTTTGACCAGAAACTGATTGATCAGAATGCTTATAATATCGTTCTCGATTCTGAAGGACGTCAGAAAAAACTGCTCAAGAAAATCCATAAAGTCCAGGTCGGAATTGTTTCAGTAGCCGAAAATATCTGCCCGGAAATCTCTCCCGTTGAAATCATTTCTTCTCTCAAAATAGCTAACAAAAAGAGTAAAAGTAAAGGTCCTATAGCAGAGGATACTATTATGGAGGCGATTGCAAAAGACACCGGTTATCGGTATATGAAACTGAATCCTTTAAAGCTGGACATTGATATCGTTACAAAAACCGTCCCCAAACTCTTTGCGATCAAACATCTTCTGGTCCCTGTGTCATTGCAGAACGAGACGTTAACAGTAGCCCTCTATGACCCTTATGACATGGAAGTGCTGGACAATATCAAGAAAGTGGTAAATAAAAAATTATTGTTCGTAGTCAGTTCCCGGACAGATATTTTAAAAATCATTAATGAATTTTTCGGTTTTAAATCTTCCGTCATAGAGGCGGAAAAAGCAACGCCCGATAGAATAGCGGAACTGGGAAACCTGGATCAAGACCTGAAACTCAAATCAGCGGAAGATATTCAACTTAATGACGAACCCATAAAAAACGCGGTGGATTTTTTATTTAATTACGCCCTGGACCAGAAAGCCAGTGATATTCACCTGGAACCAAGATATGACAAAACCTACGTCCGGTTAAGAATTGACGGAATTTTGTACGATATTCATACGATTCCAAAAAATGTTTATCCTGCGTTTGCTTCCCGAATTAAAATGCTATCAAAGATTAATATTGCAGAGAGACGAAGGCATCAGGATGGCCGGCTAAAAATCGGATATAGAAACAAAGCGGCAGAGATCAGGGTTTCTACAATGGCAGTGGTGTTTGGTGAAAAAATTGTTATGAGAATTTTAAATCCAGATACTCTGTTTCAGGACCTGGAAAACATAGGGCTCGCATCTTCAGATTTGATCAGGGTTAATTCCTTTATTGCGAAACCACATGGATTGATAATGGTAACCGGCCCAACCGGCAGCGGAAAAACGACCACTTTATACTCTGTCCTTCGGAGCATGGCGGACAGGGGAAAAAACATTACCTCTATCGAAGACCCTGTTGAAATGATTTGTGAAGACTTCAACCAGGTCGTGGTACAGCCTCAAATAGGTATTACATTTGCGTCAAGCATCAGAACTATTCTCCGCCAGGACCCGGATATTATTATGGTGGGAGAGGTGCGGGACTCTGAAACCGCAGAAAATGCCATACAGGCCGCTTTGACAGGTCACATGGTGTTTACTTCTGTGCATACCAATAACGCTCCCTCGTCTATAACGAGATTAATTGATCTTGGCATCGAACCCTTTTTAATCGGATCAACGCTTACCGGCGTTATTGCCCAGAAACTTGTTCGAAAAATCTGCTCTCAATGCAAAGAAAAGGTCACTGTTCAAACGGATGAAATTAAGTCTGCTGGAATAAAAATAAAGCATCGTGAAGTTGAACTATACCAGGGAAAAGGGTGTGATGATTGCCGTGAAACAGGGTATAAGGGGCGAACGGGAATCTTTGAAATCCTCCCCGTATCCAACACCATCAAAAAGCAGATAAATGAGAGAGAATCAAGCCACAAAATCCGGCAGACAGCTCTCGCCGAAGGCATGGTTTCATTAAAGGAAAGCGCGGTTCAAAAAATGCTTAAAGGGATTACCACGTTGAAAGAAGTAGTAAGAACCACCTCCGATGAGTAAAAACTCTCCGTACCCTCAGTTGCATATCAATTATAGAAAAAACCACTTCTCTTCATCTGCTTCGTGGTTATGAATATTTTGGTTGCATCTTTGCCGCACTGTGATATTAACAATTAAATCAGGGGTACGCCACAGGAGGACAAAGCAGTTTGAGAGGAGGAAATAAATATAAACTTTATTTAAAAAGGGAATAGTAAATCAATAAAATTATAACGATGACATTAATAAGCAGTCCACCTGCCATCAGAAAGTTAAATATTTTGTTTTTAAGTTCTTGTTGATTTTTTGCCATTTCTCACTCGCAATTTAGAATGTTCTGCCAAAAAAATTTCTCGGTAAAGCGTGCCTCTCTATTGAAGTGCGCTCATCAAAGTAGGGTCTTCAGCCATGGCCTTATTCCTGGCGTCATAGAAAACTTCCATATGTTTCCTCTTATATTCAAGATAATTGTGTAGATCTGGTATGCATTGAATTATGAAACTCATTTTTTTATGTTTCGGAGAATAATTTGCCGCTCTATGCTGCCGGGTAGTATCTAATTTGTAAACCGCAAGCCTTTCTAAAGGGCCGTATAACCTGTTCTCTACCTCGATTCCAAACATTTTATTATCGGGATGGGTAATATCACAGAGAAACCTGTCCGCGTTTTCTCCCGCAAGATCGAGGTGGTAGTGCATGAAGGATTCCGGATCGGTAAGGGTCAATGACACCCTAATAATAAAAAACTTTTTATAGTATTCTGTAAAAAAAGAATGAATGGTTCCCACAATATTTTTTATCATAAATTCTTCTTTTTTATTTTTGGTGGGAGGAAATAGGGAAGTATGTATAACTTCCTTTAAAAAGAATTCATAATCTTCCTGGGTGTTGAAAAAACGTATAAATATGTCATCGTGAATTACATATTTGTTAAAATAAGGATTCCCAACACCGTCATAAGGATCATCCGAGCCTTCATCTCCCGGGAGGTCATGCGTTTTAGGCAAATCCAATCCTTCAAAATATTTAATGAAATCGTCGACCAGCTTTACGTCTAACGGCATATCACCTACCTTCTGAGCGTCCATGTATTCTGATGTCATGGTGTCCTCCTTTTCCATAATACACTTTAAATCACCTTCCAACGTAAAAAGGCCTGATCGAGATTTTAAAATGTCCTTTAAAAAAGTTTAGCAAAGTAGCATTTTCAAGTCAAAAATTTCTTTTTTAAAATCAGATTTCTATAAAAATAAACCTGAATTTCACCTTTTTCTACCAATTCCTCATTATTTGGCTACAATTTGACTTCTAAGAGCAAAACCGTACAGATCGTTCTATGGTCAGGTATTAATATTTTGTGGGAATTTTTTTAAAACCTTTTTAATTATAAAGAGTCGTAACGGCTAATGAGTAGATTTTTTCTTATTTACCACCTTTTGTTATGGAAGTTAAAAAAATCTATAAAGAAAGGAGCATTTAATGGCAAGTTATCTTTTAATTGAGTCACGCGATCCATTTGAAGTAAACGACGTGGCCTATTTTTATGACCTCGCCTCAGGCCTCAAAAGCAGAGGGAACGAGGTGACCCTGTTTCTCGTTCAAAATGGCGTCTTACCGGCACGTCAATGTTCGGGGTCCGCCCAGCTTTCCGGTTTATCGGAGGCAGGTGTCCGTATTCTGGCGGATGATCTTTCGTTGGGTGAGCGAGGCATTACCGCTGAATCTCTTACAAATGGCGTTGAATCGGCCGCAATCGATGTTGTGATCAATCAACTCGCCAATGGCGTAAAAACCTTGTGGCATTAGGAGGAAGTCATGTCTGAAAAAAAAACTCTTACATTTTGTCTGATGGATGCGCCTTTTGAAAATGCGAGAACAACCACTGCGTTCCGTCTAATAGACGCCGCGGTCCGTCGCGGCTGTAACGTGAATGTCTTTGCTTATGAAGGGGCAGTCTGTATTCCATTTTCTAAACAGGCGGTACACCCTAATAAAGTCCATGGTTGCGAGGCAGAGGAATGGAATCACCCGCTGCCAAAGGATTGGGTGACGGAAATAATAAGTCTCGCCGAAAAGAGCGGATCTAAGGTCGATTGGATCAACTGTGGTTTATGTGTCGATGAGCGGGGTGTCGGGGAGTCTGTTCCGGGTGTTCGGAAAGGCACGCCCGGAGATCTACTGAATTGGGTCAACGCATCGGACAACACGCTTATAATTCCTACGAAATAAGGAGGATTAGAATGGCGACAACACTTAATATTATTGAAAGCGCTTACCGCGCGACGATGGAAGAGCAGAACGACACGGTTGTTTGGATCTCCCATGCCATGAAAGGTGCGGGGGCCGATCTGACGGTGCTTCTCCGGGGGAATGCCGTAAACTACGCCGTTTTGGGACAGGTCTCTCCGGCACTCGCCTTCGGGGATTGGAAGCAAACTCATGCCGCCCACCTTGATGAAGATATCGCTTCGCTAATTAGTAAAGGGGTGGATGTTTATGCTGTGGAGGATGATTTTGCTGCACGCGGTATTTCCCTTTCGGGACTCATTCCGGGCGTGAAAACCGTAAACCGCGAAGGATTGCTTGATCTGGTTGAAAACCATGATCGAGTTTGGCATTGGTAAAATTCGATCCAAAAAAATATGGAGTAGCCCCGAGCTTTTTCCAGGCCCACTCTTTCTATTCAACCAGTACTTGTATTTATTGTCATTACTCGACGAATAAATTTCCACAAATAACAATCATCTTAAGCTTTCCCCACTTGCTCAATTCGTCCTGATTGCTTTCACAAGTTAATATGCATATTAATTTTGGTCAATTTTTAATAAAGAAGAATGTGATAACTGAAGAGCAGTGGGAAAGTTCATTATCTTCGCAAATAGATGACCGTTTTGACTTTGTTTTATTGTAGGTGTGGACGGAAAAATGAAAGACTATCAGATTGAATTTGTGCTTAATGCCATGAAAGAAGAAAAAAAGGGCTACAGGGGGCTTATTCCTGTAACCCTAAAGAGGTTAAACTAATGAAAGCATTAATTATGTAGTTAAATAATAAGTCTCTGCTTAATTGAGAAGGATTCAAAGAAATTACATAGCCTTTATCAACTCTCTTTGTAGTTTCTATGACTCAAAATTCTCTTTTGCCCTTAGTTCCATTTAGGGTCACTTGTGTCTATTTCAGGATAGAGTTTTTTCATGCAATCTGGACAAATTGAGTGACTGGGATTTGACTGAGTATGCTCTGCGGGGTATTTATCAACATCTTTCCAATAACCGTCATCACTTTTCATTTTTTTATATTCTGCATAGATTGGAATCAACGATTGTAACTTCTCCAACTCTACAAATGCTTTTATTAGCTTTTGAATGAGTTGTTCTTTTTCTGGATCTATTTTATGCTTATAAATTGTAATTGAAATGTTCATAATATACTATCATCATGGATTAGTTCTCATAATTCATTTTCTCATTCTTTCGTAGGTTAATATGCAGATCAATTTTGGACAGTTTTTAGTAAACAAGAAAGTAATAACTGAAGAGCAGTTGGAAAGTGCATTGTCTTCGCAAACAGATGACCGTTTTGATTTTGGTTTTCTTGCAGGTGTGGACGGAAAAATGAAAGACTATCAGATTGAGTTTGTGCTTAATGCCATGAAAGAAGATAAAAATTTCGGGAAAAAGTTTAGTGACGTACTCAGAGAACTTGAAATTATGCCATCAAATGATGTTGATAGAATTGCGAAACTGGAAAATAAAATAGATAATAAAATTGGCGAAACACTGGTAATATTAAATCATATTTCCAAAGAGGAACTTAATAAATATTTTAAGGAGTTTTTAGACTTGAAAAATGTTTGATAACCTTCCTCCAATCTTTGTACCACTCCATTTTAATTGAATACCCTTTCCCCAACTTGCCTAATTTCCTACCTTTATCAAATAAGTGTAAAGTAATTTTTCTGGAATTCCGTTAATAAGATAAAACATTAATTTAGAGAAATTAGCTGTAATTTTAATCAAACATAATGAATTGTAAAATCTGTGGGACGAAATCAAATCACTTCTTTGACGATGGTCGCTCATTTTTCAAGTGCCCTTTCTGTTCACTAATTTTCACAAAATCCTTAATTGACACAACATCAACTGATCAACATTATAAATCGCAATGGGAAAATCAGAGCGAAAGTTTCTGGAACAAAAATGTGGATGTTTTTTTATCGATTGTTCAAAGATATCACAACCCGCGTAAAATTTTAGATTTTGGGTCAGGGTCAGGAGGTTTAACAGCGGGATTACAAAAGAGGGGATTTGATGCCACACCTCTGGAGCCCATGATTCATGGCTATCTGAAAGATAAAAATTTCCCAGAAAATTTTGATGTTGTGGTCGCTCTCGAAGTCATTGAGCACCTTCCGAATGTACGAGGTGAACTTCATGAGATTGAAAAGGTGCTGACTTCTGGAGGAATAATGCTATTCACAACCCTACTGACTAATTCCTTTATTAATACACAGCATGAAAAACAGTACTTTAAAAACTGGATTTATAAAGACGACCAAACTCACGTTAACTTTTTCTGCAACAAAACGATTTCTGTAATAGCAGATTTGGGAAATTATGATATTGATATTTTTGGAAATAACGTGTTTGTCATCAGGAGGCAGGCACAAGCCTCTATTATGCGTGAAGGAGAAGTTTATCCTTTCGATTCCTTAGCTGCATGAGGAACGCTGAACAGCGTTGTAAAAGCAAACATGGAGATAGAAATAGGGTCAGGTCTTCAAATGTCAATTAATAGAAAAAAATTTGCAATCAAACTGTTTATCCACCTGTACCGGCAAAATCTCCTAAATCTCTATCATGAAAGGAAGCATCCTTTCCCGAACAGTAGTCACAGAGAAACGCACCGTCATATGATCCGGAATGAGTGGAGCATACATTAAGCCCGCAGATATCGCATGGATTATCTTCTTTTAAATTAATATTACAAACAATACATTTCATATCTAACCTTACCCCGTAGAACTAATGCACCCTTAAAGAAAGTATTCTATAAAACATTAGCAGAAAGATGCAAAGGATTCAACTGAGTGGAATACGATAGTATTTGTCAAAATCCATTAAGATTCTGCAATATTGAAGTATGGAGACGGGTGATTGAATCAAAAGAATTGAAGAATTTACAAAAAACCTAGAAATGAGCCCAGGAAAGAGCCAAGGAGGATTTTTTATCATCCTCCTTGGCTTGAGAACAGTTTAAGGAACGATATAATTTCCGTTTTTGCCAAGCTTCTCCTGTTCCGGAGTCAGTTTGTTTTGGAAAAGAAGAACGGCAATGGCTCCGGTTAAAGCGCCTTTTAGTGAATGAGTAACAATGGCGTTTCCTCCTTCAACAGGAGAGATAATATCAAAAACAGAGGCGTCTCCAGGGCCTACGGTATAGGTTTGGACCCCGAACAGCTCATTTTTAGGATTTCCTGAAATGTAAACCCTGTCCCATATACCGGCAATAGGATGAAAAGCGGAAAATTGATTGGGGCCGGCATTGGCGAAGTAAATTCTCACTCTTTCGCCCGGTTTTGCTACCAGCATATTCCCTGAAGCTTTTTCATCATGCACGGGATCATATCTAAAGGCCCTGCCATTAAATACAACATGTTTATGAGGCCCTTGAAGGGTGTCCGGGTCATCATATATTTCTGATTGCACCAATACATACTCTCTATCCGGTTTTGGTCTGGTATCGTTTTTAGGATCGACAATAATAACTCCGAACATTCCTCTTGAAATATGTCCATTCATAGGGGCGGCGCCACAGTGGTAAAAGAAGAGCCCCGGAGTGGTGGCCGGAAAAGAAAACTTCTTGGTTTCCCCTGGTTCTACAGGGGCAAATTCGTTTAACACATTGACTCTCGCGGCATGGAAATCCATGGAATGAGGAAAACTGCTCTCTTCAGGGTTGATCAAGGTAAAATCCACCGTGTCTCCTTCCGTTACCCTTACTACACGTCCTGGTACCTGACCATCATAGGTGAATGCTGTTTGAGTATTTCCGGCGTTATCATATTTCCATTCAAATTCCTTTACCGTCATGTTGACTTTCACTGTTTTTGCAAAAGCGGAAATAGTAATACTAATGGAAAAAAAGCAAAGACTTAAAATAAAAACGGTTTTTTTCAATAAGTTCATATCCTCTCCAAAAATAATTAATAAAAAGTAAAATTAGCTTCCTGCCTCACAATTGCATTTACGTAGATATTTTTTATTTGTCGCTGTTACCTCCTTTCAAGTTAGATTCTGCACTGTCATTCCAGGGGAGCACCTCTCTTCGTTCAACACAGGTTCCACAACCGAAGAATCTCTGTTTTATAACTTATTGAAATCATGAGATTCTTCACTTCGTTCAGAATGACAAACATTCGGTTTTTCGTATTACGACATAGCCTGTCAGCACGGGGGTGGTCGCAATTAGTTTTCTGGTTTGCTCTCACTTCTCTGAGACATCTGTTGCTTTTGAAAATGACCTCTTGCTTAACAGTCACGGGGTAAAGAGTAAAAGCCAGCTAAAACTGTACGTAAATAGCAGCATCTTTCAGATTTTTTAGTTTTTCCCTACTGCATAGGACTCGACTGTATCTTCATTCTTATTGACGCGAGTGCAGGTTTCGCAAAGTCTGTTGAAAGTTCCCTGGGAAGTAAAAATTTTATCGCACTTCAGACATTTCCTTTTTTTCACAACAATGTAAGGAAGCCCTAATTCTTTTCTCAAGTTGTTTAAAGATTTTAATAATCTTTTGTCTTTATAATTTCTATTAGTCATAAGCCATTTTTCTAAATAAAAATATTCGATCCCGACCTTAACCGAAAGCTGATTCACTCAAAATTTTTTTAAGCAAGACCTTTATGTTATTGCTACTTCTATGCCAAAATTAGTGTGTTAATTATCAATGTGTTACGATAACTGCCTTGAAACCAAGTGTTTCGTATTGGATTCAACAGAACAATATGTTTCACCTTTATTATTATTAGTGTTTTGGAGCAGGTGACAAAAGGGTGGAAACATTAGGGGAAGGATCAATAACGCTGTATATCTAATTAATTCCAAGCTTTTTCATTTTTCTCCAGAGGGTTGTTCTGCTCATATTCATTTTTTCTGCCGTTGCTTTAACATTCCATCGACAAAGATGAAGAGTTTTGCGTATTCTTTCCTGTTCCGGGATTTGGGACAGATCAATATCATCAGCTATTGAATCTGAAACGTCGAAGGATTTTAGATAGGATGGAAGGTCTTCTTTAACTATAAAAGTATTTTTGCTAAAGACAAAGGCGTGTTCTATCGCATTTTTTAATTCTCTTATATTTCCGGGCCATGGATATGCCATCAGCAGTTTGATGACATAAACGACAACTCCCTTGACTTTATTTTTTGATTTTGCATTTAACTCTGCCAATACATGTTCTATTAATAAAGGAATATCGTCTTGCCTTTCTCTCAGAGGTGGCAAATCAATAGTAACGACTGAGAGACGGAAATAAAGGTCTTCTCTGAATTTGTTTTGCTTGACGAGATTGAGTAGGTTTTTATTGGTAGCCGCTAATATCCTGATATTTATCTTTATCGGCCTGTTATCACCGACACGCTCTATTTCACGCTCCTGCAAAACTCTTAAAAGCTTTGCCTGAAAAGCAGGTGATGTATCTCCCACTTCATCAAGAAAAATAGTTCCGCCTGAAGCGGTTTCAAAGCGTCCTTTTCTATCTCTTGTCGCCCCGGTAAACGCTCCCTTTATGTGTCCGAATAGCTCGCTTTCCAATAAATTTTCAGGCAATGCGGCGCAATTTATCCTCACAAATTCATTTTTTTTTCGATCACTTCTATAATGGATTGCCGAAGCAATAAGTTCTTTTCCTGTACCGGTTTCCCCATAGATCAGGACGGTTGAGTTTGTTTCGGCAACTCGTTTAACCAGTCTGTATATTTCCTGCATTTTTTCATTTTTCCCTACAATATTGTGAAATGAACTAACTTCAATAAATTTTTCCTTTAATTTGCTAAGTTCTGTCACATCTTTAATGACCACAAAAAAATAATTCTTGTTTTTGTTTGCTTTAAACGAATAGGAACTCACTCTTACCACAAAACGCCTTCCATCTTTTGAAGAAATATCGGTTTCGAAGTCTGCTTTTTTATCATTCTCGCTATCCTTGCAGATGTCGCAGTTATGATCACATAAGCTTCCTCTAAAAATGAGGCTGCATTGCTTTCCGATGATATCATCTCGGGAATATCCCGTGATTTTTTCAGCAGCAGGATTGATATCCAGGATATTTAAATCATCGTCATGGACGAACATGCCATCGTCTGTATGAGAAAAAGCATATTTATAAATTTCATTCTTCATAAGTGAAAACCATTTATTTCATTAGCCGTTACGGTATTATTAGATATTTATTTTGGTACTTTTGTCCCTTCGTTGGGTTGCGCCACAAACCTGTCTCATCCTCTTAAATCATAGCAAGCATGAAACATATTGTCTATTATAAATCAGCTGTGGAACATAATGTTGTATTGGTTACATGATAACGTAATGATAATTAGAAATTATCTGTGGCGCAGAAATAGCAATGACCTTACTTTCTAAAACTGATCAACCCTTAAAATTAGCATTGTGATAAATCATTATCAGAAAGGGACAAGTTTATTTAGTTAAATCCGTTCAGATTCTGCTAGATTCTTGAAAAAATATGAAGAGACACGGAGAAGCGTGATTGAATTAAAAAAACCGAAGAAATTACGAATTCACGGGCAAAATAATACTTTTAATGAGCTGACCACTTTGACTTTTATAAATGACAATTTCTGATAAAAAAACTGATTAAAAGATGCAAAAATATTCTTAGATAGAATGAACTTACCCCATCAACCCTCAATATGTTATCATCAAGCGTTAATTCTCATAGGAGCAGAAACGATGAAGTTGTTTTATTGGTGTATTTTATCCAAAATTGGTTTCAGATTATTTAAATGAGAAATTGAGATTAAAAAATGGAAGATAAAAATAAAACAAAAGAACAACTGGCAAATGAATTAAAAGAGTTACGTCAAAAGAATAGAGAACTAGAATATAGGCTTGAAAGCATATTAAATCCTAAAAAAAACCAAACTAGTAAAGACCGCTCTATTGAGAAATACTTAGATGATATTATTTTGAACTTACCTATCGGATTAGCTATTTTGGAAGGGGAGGATTTCCGATATTTTAGGATAAATAATTATCTTGCGGATATAAATGGATTATCCGTGGAAGCGCATCTGGGAAAGCCACTATCTGAAGTTCTTCCTCATTTGGCAGATAAGATCATTCCTAACATGCAAAAAGTCTTAGCAACTGGACAAGGAATTCCCGAAAGGGAGTTTTTAGTAAAATTACCTGATGCTGGTACCAAGTATCTAATGGATTACCATTTTCCTATTGGTAAAAATGCAATTGTCGCTATTGTTAAAGATATTACGAAACGTAGACAAGCAGAGGAGGCTCTAAAAGAAAGTGACATGCTTTTTAAGCAAATCACTGAGAATATCAATGAGGTTTTTTGGGTGATTACTCCAGATGGGGAGGAAATGATATACGTCAGCTCTGGATATGAAAAAATATGGGGTAAAAGTTGCGCCAGTTTATACGAAAATCCCAGAGATTGGATCAACTCCATTCATCCCGATGACAAAACACACATTGAAAATTCGTTTGCAGAGAATATTGCTAAAAAATAATTTAGCAAGGAATACCGAATTATTCGCCCCGATAAATCCATCCGCTGGATACATGACCGTGGATCTGTTATTTTGAATGACAAAGGAGATATTTATCGTGTTGCCGGAATCGCAGAAGACATCACCGAGCGAAAGCATGCTGAATCAAAATTAAAAAAGAGCACAGAGGAGCTTAATTTTCAGAAACATGCCCTTGACGAGCATGCCATAGTTAGCACCACTGGTGCTGATGGAAATATCACATACGCGAATGATAAGTTCTGTGAGATTAGCGGCTATACCCGCGATGAACTTATGGGTCTAAATCACCGCATAATTAAATCTGACGAACACCCATCGGAGTTTTACCGTGATATGTGGAATACCATAGGCAGTGGAGACGTATGGCAAGGTGAGGTCAAGAACAGGAAGAAAAATGGCGACTATTACTGGGTAAAAGCTACCATGCTTCCTTTTATGAATGATAGAGGAAAACCATACCAGTACGTTTCAATCCGTACAGATATAACCGAACGCAAGAAAGCGGAAAAAGAATTGAAGACATATGCCTTTGAAATGGAGCAACTTGCGGAAGAAAGATCAAAACAGCTTATTCATGCGGACAGAATGGTCACTCTTGGTACTCTATCAGCAGGAGTAGCTCATGAGATAAATAATCCAGTTGGCTTTGTTGACAACAATATCCAAATACTTGAGAAGCTTTGGGACCGGACAATAAAAGTTTATCTTGAAAAAGCTAAAGGTAATAATGAAGACAAAAACTTAGCTTTTGTTCTTGATGAAATGCCAGTTATGTTAAAAACAATGAGAGAAGGTACAAGAAGAATTGCAAAAATTGTTCACAGTCTTGGCAGATTTTCAAGAATAACAAAACCTGTTTTTGAGCCAACAAATATATGTGAAGTAATTGAAACTGCTGTTAATTTTTGTAGACTTGACCTTACTGTGAAACATCAGGTTAAGATTCAACTTGATCTACAAAATGATATCCCAAATATTAAAGCAAGTAGACAAGAGATGGAGCAGGTACTGATCAACCTTATTACAAATTCCGACCATGCCATGGAAGAAATTATGGAGAGGAAGGAATTCATCTTAAAAATTACCGCTTCGCATGTTAGCAATAATATTGTTATAGAAATAGCCGACAATGGTCATGGGATGGATGAAAAAACTTTAGATAATATATTTAACCCTTTCTATACAACAAAAGATACTGGAAAGGGTACCGGTCTTGGACTTTCGATCTGCCGTGGGATTATTGGGCTACATCGCGGAACTATTACTGCCAGATCTACTTTAGGTGAAGGAACAACTTTTACAATTACTCTCCCCATTGATCCGCAAAAAAAGGAACGGAGAAAAAAGGATGAAAAAATCATAGATGGAATGCGTGACGAGGATCGATAGTCTTTAAATTAAACTGACCTTCCCTTTCTATCCCTGGCCTTAGCCCCGAAAACTGAACCACCCTTTTTGTATTGTGACAAAACATTGTCAGAAAGGGATAAGTTTATTTAGTTAAATCCGTTAAGATTCTGTAAGATTCTTGAAGAATACAATTAAAAGGATAGAAGGACTGATTGTATTAATAAAATCAGTGAATGACCCCTCGTTTTCCTTTTATCTGATAAACTGATCATGTTAAGATAAGGTATTAATCTTCAAACCTAGCTAACTGTATCCTTTATAAATGTACACAAAAAAGGAGTGGTTATGCGGTTTTCAAATCTGCCTCAAGAAGTTCAATTCTGTTTTATTTTTTCTACAATAGCGGGGAAAGAAGTATCAACAAACAGGATTAAAAGTTGTTCAACTCGCCGCTTCGTTTTTCAATTCAATCCCAGCATAAAACAATACTTTCTTGAGTTGCCTCTTAAGGAACAAGAGGAGCAGAAACCATGAAACTGTTCCATTTCCAGCGATTCAATTGTTAAATTTAAACAAAGTTTTTGAACCCAATCCACTAATAATGAAATGGTTAGATTTTTTTCAATAAAACAAATTTCTATAAAGCCCTCATGAAAAACTTTGATTCATTACCGGGTTATTCAATCCGAAAGTATACTGTTTTCTCTGTCGTAGCTGTGACGTTGTTCGTCATTTCCTCTCTTGTTTTGAACATCGTGAATATTGACAAGCAGGCCATATATATTGCCACGGAAGAGGCCAGAACCAATTGGAATAAAGATCAGTCTTTTCGCCGTTGGGCAACTCGCCATGGGGGGCTCTATGTAAAACCGGACGAGCGGACGCCGCCAAATCCCTATCTGGAACACTTGCCAAATCGCGATGTGGAAACTACGGACGGAGTAAAACTCACATTGATGAACCCTGCCTATATGATGAGTCAGATGACCAATGAATTTGAATCCATGTATGGCATCAAAGGTAAGATCACCGGCCAGGTACTCCTTAATCCGGCAAATGAAGCCGATCCCTGGCAGTTAGATGCATTAAAGCAGTTTGACAAGGGTGTGAAGGAGGTCTTGGAGCAAACAACTATTGATGGTCAGCCCTACATCCGCTTGATGCGTCCCATGGTTATGAAGAAAGGCTGTGTCTTATGTCATGGCCATCTTGGCTTTAAGGTCGGCGATATTCGAGGAGGGGTTAGTATTTCCGTTCCTCTCACACCCTACTATGAGGCAGCCCAGAAAAGTAAAACATCTCTGTTTTTCACCCATAGCATTTTTTGGTCTATCGGTTTGCTGACCATTGGTCTTATTTCTTGGCAAGGGCTCCGGCGGGTAAGGGAGAAAAGTCAAGCGGAAAATGCGCTAAGGATGAGTGAAGCAAAAACAAGAACTATTGTTACAAGCATTGGCGAGGGCATCATCAGCGCGGTTGCTACTCCAGATTTGACTATTGATTTCGTAAATCAGGAAACTTGCAATATCTTCGGCTATTTGGAAGAAGAATTGATAGGCCAAAGTTTGACAATTCTTATTCCGGAAAAATATCGTGCCGACCATCTAATGGGGGTAAAACGTTATTTGAGAGAAGGCAATCCGAAAATATTGGATAAACGGATAGAACTGGAAGGTTTAAGAAAGGGTGGTTCAATCTTTCCTTTGGAGTTAAAGGTGGAAGAAGTAGAGGACGAAGGCGGTAATTCATTCTTTACAGCGGCTATTCGTGACATCACCGAGCGCAAACGGGCCGAGGAGGCGTTGAAAGAGAGCGAGCAACATTTCCGTAATATTTTTAATAATTCCGCCATAGGCATAAGTCTGCTTAACAAGAACTGGGAGTATCTGGACTGCAACCTCGAGCAATGCAGAATGCTGGGCTATTCAAATGAAGAACTAAGAGGGAAAACTCCAGCCTTCGTCAGCGACCCAAAGTATGTTGATAAGAACATAAAGCTTTTTGAAGAACTAAAAGAAGGAAAGCGGGAGAACTACGGTATGGAAAAGCGGTATATCCGAAAGGACGGAAGTGCTTTCTATGGCAAGTTAAGCGTTTCATTATTTAATAAAAAATCCGATACCTCCCAATACATTATCGCAATGTTAGAGGATATAACCGAGCGTAAGCAGGCAGAGGAAGCTTTAATAGATACTAACGAACGTTATGAGATCGCTACTGAAGTCGGACAGATCGGTACATGGGATTGGAATCCTGCTACTGGTGCCCTTATTTGGAACGATGAAACTTATCGTATCTTAGGTCAAATTAAAGGAAAGGCTACCCCTTCATATGAATTATTTCTTGATTTGGTACATCCCGATGACAAAAATTTTCTCAATAACGCAGTTAAAGAAGCCTTGAAGAAGAAGAAACCGTATGATTTGGATTGCAGGATTGTTCTTGGAAATGGAGAGGAACGGGTATGTCATACAACTGGAGAAGTTAAATTTGACGAGGAAGACAAACCTATACGTATGCTCGGTACTTTTCAAAACATCACAGAGCGCAAAAAGGTGGAGGAGGAAATAAAGAGATACAGGGACAATCTTGAAGACGAAGTGAGTAAGCGCACAGGAGAGCTTAATTTTCAGAAATATGCCCTTGATAAGCATGCCATTGTTAGTTCCACTGATGCTGATGGAAACATCACATACGCGAATGACAAGTTCTGCAAAATTAGTGGCTATACCCGCGATGAACTTATGGGTCAAAATCACCGCATAGTTAAATCTGATGAACACTCACCAGAGTTTTACCGTGATATGTGGGATACCATAAGCAACGGCAACGTATGGCAAGCTGAGGTCAAGAACAAGAAGAAGAATGGCGACTATTACTGGGTAAAAGCTACAATGGTTCCTTTTATGGACGAGAGTGGAAAACCACACGACTACATTTCAATCCGCACAGACATCACCGAACGTAAGAAAGCGGAAGAAGGATTAAAGAAATATGCTTCTGAAATGGAGCAACTTGCGGAAGAAAGATCAAAACAGCTTATTCATGCGGACAGAATGGTCACTCTTGGTACTCTATCAGCAGGAGTAGCTCATGAGATAAATAATCCGGTTGGCTTTGTTGGCAACAATCTTCAAATATTTGAGAAACTTTGGGACCGGACAATAAAAGTTTATCTTGAAAAGGCTAAAGGTAATAATGAAGACAAAAACTTAGCTTTTGTTCTTGATGAAATGCCAGGCATGTTAAAGGCAATGAGAGAAGGTACAAGAAGAATTGCAAAAATTGTTCACAATCTTGGAAGATTTTCAAGAATATCAAAACTTACTTTTGAGCCAACAAATATATGTGAAATAATTGAAACTGCCGTTAATTTTTGTAGACTTGATCTTACTGTGAAACATCAGGTTAAGATTCAACTTGATCTACAAAATGATATTCCAAATATTAAAGTAAGCAGGCAAGAGATGGAACAGGTACTGATCAACCTTATTACAAATTCCGGCCATGCTATGGAAGAAATTACGGGCAGAAAGGAATTAACCTTAAAAATTAAAGCTTCGCATGTTAGCAATAATATTGTTATAGAAATAGCCGACAATGGTCATGGCATGGATAAAAAGACTTTAGACAATATTTTCAACCCTTTTTTTACAACTAAAGATACTGGAAAGGGTACCGGTCTTGGTCTTTCTATCTGCCGCGGAATCATTGAACAACATCGTGGAGATATTACAGCCAGATCCACTTTAGGTGAAGGAACAACTTTTACAATTACTCTCCCCATTGATCCGCAAAAAAAGGAACGGAGAAAAAAGGATGAAAAAATCATAGATGGAATGCGTGACGAGGATCGATAGTCTTTCAATTTAATCTTCCTCTTCAAAAACTGATCCACGCATAAAGTTAGCATTGAGATGGTATGGATATGTTTATTTAGTTAAATCCGTTCAGATTCTGCTAGGTTCTTGAAAAAGATATGAAGAGGTACGGAGATGCGTGATTGAATCAAAAGAATTGAGAAAATCACGAATTCCGAGATCAAAAAACCTAAAATATTACAAAATATACGAATCTTTTTGAAATAAATTCATCTAATATAGTAGAATGAAAGGAGAAGACTTTTGTGTACAGTAAATATGAGTAAGATAGCAGAAAAATTGTTAACTTAGATGACGCTTTAGTAGGTATTCAAGAGATTAGCTAGATATCTTAAAAGTAAGGGTGTGACTTAGAATAAAGCAAGGGATAAAACATAAAGTTATGAGACTAAGAAAAAGAGGGTTCTGAAAACATGAACAAATTTGAATTTGATAAACTAATTTCAGAATTAGAGACATTGACTGACAAAGGACAGCATATATATGCCATGAAAGCATACAAAGCATATCCTGTAGCTTGGTCAGTGTTCATCAGGAATGTTGATTATGCGGTACGACAATACATTGAAGATGATAATTTGAAAATCGAAGTTTGTTTTAATTAGCTGTTAACCCCTAATATTGTTTTCCCCAGCAATCTTGAATGTGCTATTAGTAAGCATTGATCTTCATGGAAGCAGAAAGCGAGAGCCCCTCACATTTTCTTCGGCTTCCATCTGACCTGCCCTCCTAAAACCAACATTCTAAAAAGTTAATTTGCATATAATGTTTTTCAAACTTTCTTGTGTTTTCCGTTAAAAAAAAATAATTAATCCTTTGAGGTAACCGATTAAATGAATAATCTTATTGGAATAATCATTTGCGCCATGGCAATTTCCACTGCCATAAATATTTACCTGAAAAAACACCATGTCCCTCCTATTATTGGATACATATTATCAGGCGCAATCATCACTCAAATTTTTGGTCTCAATTCTGAAAAGAATGATGTTCTACATCAGGTCGCGGAATTTGGAATAGCTTTTCTAATGTTTACTGTAGCTCTTGAATTCTCTGTTAGCCATCTGAAGACAATGCGCAGAGAGGTTTTACTTCATGGGGGAATTCAGGTGGTCCTTAGTATGGCGATTTTTAGCGCACTTGCTCAATATTTGTTTAAGGTAGAGATAAAAACAGCTTTAATTGTTGGGGCTGCTCTGGCCTTATCTTCCACGGCAATCGTTTTAAAAATTTTCAATGAAAGAGGAGAAACCAGCCGTTCCTATGGAATCCAGTCTTTAGGGATTCTGCTTTTTCAGGACCTTGCCGTTATTCCTCTACTATTGATGGTTTCTCTTTTATCCAACACCGACCAGAGTCTCGGGCTGCTTCTTTTAAAAACCCTTTTAAGCGCTGTAATAACTCTATTAATCCTCTTCTTTCTGGGAAAGTATATAATAGACTATTTCCTGGCTCGCGTGACAGACGCTCACTCTCATGAAATTTTTATTTCCTCAATCTTGCTCATTGTAATTTCTTCTTCCATGCTGGCTCACATATTTGGTTTTTCATATTCTTTAGGAGCTTTTTTCGCAGGACTATTGATTGCCGAAACACATTACAAATACCAAATTGAAGCAGACCTCATTCCTTTTAGGGACATACTACTCGGCGTTTTTTTTGTTACTGTGGGGATGCAAATTGAGCCAACATTTCTTATGAAAAATATTCATGTGGTCCTGTTAATCATGATTTCGGTAATGATAATAAAATTTCTGATTATTTTTAGTATTATTTTATTTTCCTCAGATAGAATTACAGCATTGAAAACAGGGTTGGCCCTATCCCAGGTGGGAGAATTTTCTTTTGCAATATTCGAACTAGCCAGAACAAACGGATTAATCGGGCATGATCTAACCCAGACTATGGTAGTTACCGTAATTTTTTCCATGATCATTACTCCATTTATACTCAACAACCTAGCCCGAATGGTATCATTCATCAAAATAGCTCCAGCGGAAGAAGACTTACCATTAAACCCTGTTAAGGTAGATGAAAACCATATTATAATCTGCGGATACAGTCATTTGGGAAAAACAATTGTTAACAAATTAAAAGCATCGAGATTGCCGTATGTTGCTATCGAAAATCATAGAAAACAAGTTGAAATGGGTCAGAAAAAGGGAGATAACGTGATTTTAGGAAACGCAGCCCAAAGGTCAATTCTTGAAAAAGCGAATGTAAAAAAGGCAATTGCTGTTATTATTGCGGTGGAAGATGAAAAAAGAATTCGCCTGATCTGCGAGTCTATCGTTGCCTTTGCAAAAAACGCAAATATCGTTGTAAAGGTAAGCGATAAACAGACATTTGCGAAATTGGATAATTTGCCGATACAAAATCTGGTAGACCAACATGACGAGTTAGCAAAAATTATGGTCAATAAAGCTTTAGCATGTAAATTGGACTATAATCAAAATCACGCTGATCCTCAAAATACCAATTATAAGCTGGGGGAATAACCTTTTTGTCAATTATTGTTCTTAAGGAATTAACTAATTCAGGATGAATGTATGCTTTAAAAAGCTGAGTAACTGAGGAGTTTTAGAAAAGTTTTTAGAAATGATTTTAGGGATACTGTAAACTATTAAAAAAAAACGCGCCCAGGGGGATTCGAACCTCCGACCTACTGAACCGCAATCAGTCACTCTATCCAGCTGAGCTATGGGCGCAATCTAACAGCGAAGCAGCTTCTTGACAGGACAACAGGAAATACAAGATCAGTATCCTTCCTTATACAGCGTCTTCTCCATGCTCTCCTGTTCTGATTCTAACAATATCTTCTATAGGAAGCACAAAAATCTTTCCATCACCAATTCTTCCTGTTTGCGCCGTCTTAGTAATTGCCTCGACAATTTCTTCTACCATTGAATCAGAAACTATAATCTCTAATTTCACTTTCGGTAAAAAATCAACGACATATTCCGCGCCCCTGTATAATTCCGTATGGCCTTTCTGCCGGCCAAATCCTTTTACTTCACTTACGGTAATCCCTTTAATACCTATTTCGTTTAGTTTATCTTTAACTTCATCTAATTTAAAAGGTTTTATTATAGCTTCTATTTTTTTCATTTATTCTTCGCCTTTCGTAAAATTATCGTATAGAAAAAGCCTGATTTTTTTATTCCAATAAGGAAAATATTTACAGGCAACAAAATATCATAAACTATATATTTTGTAAACTTTTAAGTTGGTTTTAAAACCCATGTTTAACAGGCCTTGAGATGAATTAATCACAAATTTTGCTCCCATTTGAAATGTATGGCGAGCATAGTCGCAGCTTTGCCGCGGGGAGATTAAACTCTAAAACTTCCTAAAAAAGAATTAATCAATTTACACACTTACACTATTGATCATTTATAACTGCTTACCCCTCATGCCTCAAGGTCTGAAGCGGTTTGTTTTTCAAAATGCTCCAACTCGATAAAAGCCCTATTGCCCAGACTAAAAAAACCGTAGCCAAAACAGCAACAACGATCGGGAGAGGTCTGAATCCCCAGTCAAGCCGAACTAAATGCTTGTCGATACCATAAGAAAAAAGAATTGAAAGCAAAGACCCTACTACTCCGGCAATGAGGCCCAACAATAAATATTCATATCCCAGAATTCCCGCGATGCCCTTTTTTGACGCCCCAACAGTTTTGAGAATAGCTGCTTCGCGCATTCTCCGAAATTTAGTAGAAGCAATGGAGCCGGATAAAATGACAAGGCCTGTGGCGATTGTAAAAACAGAGAGCATTCGAACCAAAAGAGATATACGGTCAAGAACTTCCCGGGCTCTCATCAATATTTGCCGGGTACTAATTGCCGTTACGTTCGGCAATGACTCTACCACAGAGGTTTGCAGTACCAGTTCATCGTCTTTAGGAACCTGTGCTGTTGCCACAAAATTATAAGACAGGTTTTTCACGGAACCCGGAGAAAGGATCATATAAAAATTTGTCCGCCGGTTGTTCCAGTTGACTGTACGAATCGAGGTAACTGTGGGAGTGACAAAAGTTCCCTGTATATTTAAGGTAACTTGAGATCCTAAAGAGACATCAAAGGTATGAGCGGCATCCCTTTCTATAGAAACTGTGGGAAAATTTTCTTCAGATTTTCCCCACCACTTTCCTTCTATTACAGTGTTTTCTTCCGGTAGAGTATCCGAATAAGTCAAAACAAATTCCCTGTGGAAAAATCGTTTAGTTTGTTGATTGTCAAACCTCATCTCTTTAATCGGTTTGCCGGCTACTGCGTGAAGCCGCGAACGAATTATCGGGACCATGCCGGTTAAGCGGGCTTCAGGTATCTTCTTTACAGAGTTTTCGAAACGTTTTACCTGGTCCGGCTGAATATCAATAAAAAAAAAGTCTGGCGCATCCACAGGGGCGCTTTTATTGATAAAATCGAGAAAGTCAGACTGAATAAGCTGAACCGTAAGAATAAGCATGACACCTACTCCAACAGCAGTTACTATGGACACTGCCTGGCTCTGAGGGCGATAAATATTTGTAATCCCGTATCGACTTGTTATGCTTCGTGGTTTAGGTAGTCTCTTCAAGAATCTTAAAATCACACGGGTAATGAAAATTAATATTGCTGTCGCTCCAATCATACCTGAGAAAAAAATGAATCCGGCTTTCAAAGATCCTGCCTGCCAAAAAGTGATAATTGCCAATCCCAACCCCAATATAGCAACAGCCGGCAAACGATCAGGATAAAGGGTATTAAAATTCCGGAGTATAAATAACCATTTATTTCTCTCTTGCTTCATTCCGGTTGAAACACCAAAGCCGCTTTCGTTATCATCCTGACGTAATAGCATTGCCGGAGGCGTGCGTCTTGCGTTAAGCAGCGGCCATATAGAAAAAATAAAGGTGGTAACCATTCCTAAAATTAATGCTTCAAACGTCGGTTTCCATACCCACTGGTTAACAATGGCTAGATTGAAGTATCGGTTAATTCCGGATACAAGCAATCCCTGCAAGCCAAAACCACCCGCAATTCCAAACAAACTACCCGTTAAACCTAAAAACATAACCTGGATTAAATAAACTTTTAAAATTTGGTGAGTTTGTACTCCAAGGCATTTTAAAATTGCAATATTTTTAAGTTTAAGGTGTAAAAAGGTACTCGCTATCATTGCAATACCAACTCCGCCTACAAGTAAAGCAATAACACCAATTGATCCGAGAAACAGTTCAAACCTTTTAAGAGATTCTCTTAACGCGGGTTGGGCTTCTTGATACGATTGAATTCTTACGCCAGAACCGGAGAATCCCTTTTCCAATGTATTTACAAGAGGTTTTATAGCAATGCCCTCCGGAATTTTCAATTGAGTTCTGTACCGAATGCGGCTTCCCGGCTGGATTAGTTTTGTTTCATCAAGTATTTTTGATGAAATCATCACTCTTGGGCCAAGGCTAAAAACAGTAATTGCGCGGTCCGGTTCACGTTTGATTACACCACTTACGCTGAGCCTTTTTTCTCCTAATTGAAAATAATCACCAATTTTCAGATTACTTTTAACAAGAAAAGATTTTTCTACTAATGCGCCGTTGCCGAGCAGTAATGTCTGGAAAGGAGTATCGGGAGAAACTTCCATAGTGCCGTAATAAGGGTAATTTTTCGGAACGGCTTTTAATTCTACAAGCATTGAAGAGGAAGGCCTGTCTTCTGCTGATTCAACCAATGCCATGGCTTTTAGTTCCGTAACAGTTTGAACATGATGTCCCTTTACTAATCGCGACACAATTTCTAATTCTTCGTCCGAAAGGGGCCAGCTTCCCCTGATTTCTATATCAGAAGCTATCAAGCTTTTTGATTCTCTTTCAATCGAGTTAGCAATGTTTGTGGAAAAACTTTTTACCGACATTACTGCCCCAACTCCAATGGCAATACATGCTATAAAGAAAATCAGCCTGTGCCAGGACCCGCGGCATTCCGCAATAACAAGTCTTAAAATCACAGTGATGGTTTTACTTTTTATCATTTGTAGTTATTCATTAAATTTTTTGACATGAGCTAAGCTCAGTTTGCAGGATAACAGGATTGACCGGATTTTTTTGGAGTGCAATGACTGTGTCATCGATTTTTTTCCCGTCTATCTTGTTATCCCGTCTGATTCTTTTCAAGAAGCGTTATCGGAAACAATTCGGCCATCCTCTAACCCAATAACCCTTTGAGCTCTTGAAGCGATATCCAGCTCATGGGTAATCAAAACCAACGTTATCCCATGCTGATCATGCAGTTTTTCAAGAAGGTCAATAATTATTTGGCTATTAGCGCTGTCCAGGTTGCCGGTAGGTTCATCGGCCAATATAAGTTTAGGGTTGTTTACAAAAGCGCGCGCTACGGCCAACCGCTGCTGCTCACCTCCTGAAAGTTGTCCCGGATAATGATTCAACCGATGGCTGAGGTCTACAGAATTTAAGGCTTCTTTTGCCTTTTCTTCAGAATGATTACCGCTACTCAATTCACAGGGAATTGATACATTTTCGTACGCTGTAAGGGTTGGTATCAAATAAAAGCTTTGAAAAATAATCCCTACTTTTTGACCACGCAGGCTGGCTAATTGATTTTCATCTAATTGCGTTAGATCTTTGCCATCCAGAAAAATACGACCGTTCGTTGGAGAATCCAATCCTGCCATAAGACCCAATAAAGTGGATTTCCCGCTTCCGGACGGACCTGTGATCGCGATGAATTGTCCTGCTGGAATATGAAGATCAAGGTCATTAATTATATTTACTTTTTGACCGCCACCATGCAATGATTTGTTTAATTTTTGAATCCTGATCAAAGTAAAGTCTCCTTAAAACATAAAGCGGAGAGGCTCCGCAACCGAATGGAGCTTCCGCTCCGGCAAGCAAACAAAACTTGCTCAGCTTTGCATAAGGCGCTGTGCTTTGCATAAGCCGATGTATAAAAAATAAAAGCTAAGCCTTGCATAAGGCGTTGTAAAAGACAAAAACTAAACAACGCCTAAACAGCGTGGCTAAAAAAGAAAGAAGTAACAGCGTCTAAGCTTTGCATAAGCCGCTGTACAAAAACTAAACAGCGGCTAAAAAAAACAAGTTTTTACAGTGTAGTCGTATAAAACTACTAATGCTATAATGCCATACTGAGAATAATTTAGCCACCAAAGACACGAAGCAGTAAGTTGTCACAATCACAATATTAATAACCTCGAAGACCACGAAGAGACAGTAATGATTATAAAACAAATCTTTTTAATGCCTTTGTTTAAGGTTTTTTACATTATAGTTTATTTGTAATTCCACCATTACATTTCGGATTTTCATATATGTTAAGTGAGCTTCATGTATTTAATTTTAATTTCCTTCGTGATTTTCGTGTTCTTCGTGGTTCAAAAATCTATTTATTTTTCAGTTTACTCTATTTGATTTTTATAATTGGAGATACTGAAGGGAAAAACAATCTTCTTATTGTTGCTTTAGGAGACAGCCTGACAGCAGGTTATAGAGTAGAAGAGAGTTTATCTTTTCCGGGGCGTCTTCAAAATAAATTGGAAAAAAAAGGATTGCCTCATCACATTGTAAATGCCGGAGTTAGCGGGGACACGACCGCAGGAGGACTTCGGAGAATAGATGGGATTCTGAAACAGAAACCGGATATTGTTATATTAGCCTTGGGTTCCAACGATGGTTTAAGAGGTTTTCCGCCCGCTGAAATCGAAAAAAATCTGGATGCAATAATTAAAATCTGTCTGGAAAATAAAACAATGGTCTTATTGGCAGGAATGAAAATTCCCCCTAACTATGGCCCAAAATATACAGGAGAGTTTGAAGCAATTTTCCCTCGTTTAGCAAAAAAATATGATCTGCCCTTTATTCCATTTCTTTTAGAAGGTGTTGCCGGAAAGAGGGGACTGAACCAGTCGGATGGCATTCATCCAAAAGCAAAAGGTTACGCTATAGTTACTGAGTTGGTTTGGCAAGCTTTGTCACCAATGCTTGAATAGTTTCAAAAATATCCCCGATTTTTTATTCTCCGGCAAAGGGGTCTGTATGGGGTATATAAAATACGTCAAATTGATCTTCTGCTAATCGACGCAAAGATGTGTTCTATTTCTTAAAAATCAACAGTAGATTTGATTCCTTCCACATATCGTAATGAAATAAAAATTTTTATTTTGTATTATTACCCACTAACGTTTAAATCAGCCGACCGAAAAAGCAGAGCGAAGCGATGCTTTTGAGGATCGGCTGGATTTTCTTGTTATGTTTTTTTATAGCCACTCTTCAAACTCATGTAATCGGAACTCTCTTGGATTTAATGATCTTTCGTGATCTGCAACATCTTTAAGTGCATTTTCTACAATAGTTTCGTTGTCATACCAAATATCATCTCCAGGGTAACAACAAAGACCATTGGTGATTCTTGATAATGTTGCACTTGCTAATGATGCCATTCGTAATTCAAAAGTATCTGCTATTCCAAAATTGAATGTAACAACATATTTATATAATTTTAGTTTTTCATCAATTTCTTTTGAGCAAAAATAGTTTTGTTCTATAGGTTTTTTTAATAACTTATCAAAGAATGATTGTTTTTGAGGTTCAATATGCTCCTCTAGATTAAAGCTATCTAAATAATATTCAAAACCAGTGAGATATTCATTGCTCATTAGTTCTTCATTTGAATTTTCCGTCACTTTAACTTTAAACGGAAGAAAGCCAGTTTGTGTTTTGAAGGAAAACTCTGGATGAATTTCACATTCCATACCAAGCTTGTTCAGTTCTTCCATCCATAATGGTATTTTTGAATCATCAAGATCATTTAAAAATACGTTATAGTCCATGCTCATAGTTATCTCCTTAAAACATAACGTTGGTGGTTACCGGCTGTGAGCAAAGCAGAAAAACTTCGCAATACAAAAAACTTTGCAAGTAGTGGGTCTTTGAAACGGTGACTCACTGCTCACAGTCAGGTACACCACATGGTTATGTGAATGACTGTGTGTCAAAAATAAGTGTTATTTTTTTAATTTTATCTTTTTCTGTCTCAAACAGTTGGGCCATAGGAACACAAGAAATACCAGGTTTTGAAAATTTGTATACTAAACAGGCTGATGATTCACTTTCAAATGATTGAATAATTTTATAAGCAAGTCCTTCTGGTGGATCATTTATTAATGAGTTGATATAACCTTTTGCAGAATCAAATTGGAACAATGGGCCGGAAAAACTAAAATCATCAGAAAACAATTGGTATAGTCTATCAATATTCTTGCCGGAGTAGAATATTTGCATATATCTTAAAGCTAAATCCATGGGTTTCATTTTTTTACTTTCTATGCTATCCCAATATGTTTTTCACATAACACTGCTAATCAGCCGCGTTGGATTTTGCGTCGGCTTGATTTAACTGTTAGGGGCTTTCTCCTTGCCGGACCAAATAATTGTAAGTATCGTAGCCGCTGAGCATATGATTCCAAAGCCAAAAAATATAGACTCGATTAATGCAAAGCTTTGCGTATTAAGACCTAAAACACTTCCTGCAACGCTATCTTCCGTAAGCCATATATTTGTTCCCGATTGCATTGTTTGGGCAATCTCTGGGAGAGTGAGAAGCAACATTGCAGCAAAACAGATGGATATCACAAAGCATAATATTCCAGCTGTCCCCAGAAGGCGTGCTCTTTTATTTACTTTCACTTTATCTGTAGTAAATAAGGTTCCTAACAAAGCAATGGCAAAGGTCTCGACTGTTACTAACCATTTTGCCCAATCACTAACCATTCTCAGAGCTTCTATTGAATATTCACTTCCATTCATATTGTAACCTTTGAAGTACTTTTGAATTTAATATACGCCTAACGCTAGAAATAAGGGGCGTGAAACAAAACGCCATAAACCTTAATAATATGTTAGGCGTTGATAGCAGTGCCCCGTTGCAAGGAGAGCCGCTGTTTCACGTCCCTCTTAATTGATTTGTTATCTTGTATTTCTGATTGTTCGTGCTTTTTCAAACCATTTTTTTGCTTCTATTTCATCATCGATGATGGCATTGAAATAATGACCTATTTCCTCACATGCTTCAACACTGTTTGGGTTAATCTTGATAGCACGTTTATAACTCAGTAATGCTACTTCCAGTTTGTGTGGAGAACCTTCTGGCCCAAGTTGGATAAGATCCCCTCTTTTAAGCCAAAGACATTCTGAGTTTGGATGTTCTTGAATTGCTTGATCAATCAGCTCAATTGCTTCGAGCGGAACTTCTCGGTCGCAATCTGAAGTGATATCGTGAATTTGGCTTAAATATTCTTCTTCAGTCATTTTAAAAGATAACGCCTCGCATCAGCGGTCGACAAAGCGCGTAGCGTTTTGGCGATCCGTCTGCATGCGCTTGTTAGGCGATTCATTGGGGTTCTTAATCCGTTAACTCATATATCTTTCTTCATAAAAACTTTGGCTTCATTTCTACTGGTCTCTTCCCAATCTAGATGCCGATATAACGATACATTCTCATGAAGCAATACATGGGTAGTGAGGTGTAATTCAGAAAAGTTATTTTCTCTCGCCTTTGATTCTGCAAGCTTCATTAGTGCGCCACCGATTCCTTGCCCCTGGCATTTGGGATCTACGGCAATATTTGCTATCGAAGCTTGATTATTTTCGAACGACATTATTAATCCACCGAGAATTTTTCCTTCCGCCTCGACAATCCAGGTAGGGTAGTTATTGATTTCAGACAAATAGTCTACATCCATAGGAGGCAGGCGCACTCCACCCATTCGATCTTGGTATGCGGTATACGCAGCTTCCATGCAATTCTTAAGACCATCGGCATCTTCCGTGCTCGCTTCTCTTATATGCCACGTTAGTCCCATTTGGCTTCTCGATTTTCCACAATCGCCTAACATTAATATTAAGTGTACAGTTGTACCTAACAGGCAAATGCTGCAGTCGGGAATTCTGTGTTAGGCCGCATGCAACCTAACACAAATTTACTTTATTGATATTGTCAATGAAAACAAGCACATTAATAATATGCAACATATATCAAAATATTTTAAACTTACAGATTTATAACGAGTTTTGATTGTTATTTTATTCATTAATAATTCATTTTACAACTCATTTTGACTGTAAGGCTTGCTCGTCACAAAATGTTAGGCTGCATGCAGTATAATCTATTAAGTCGGAATGCAGTAAAATACCTGTTTAGGTTGCAGTTTTCCTTTTTTCGGGGACTGAGTTTGGGGTACCTCTAAAAACTTTACATTTTGTGCTGACAACCCCCTTAATCCCCTCCTTGGCAAGGAGGGAAGCGCTAAGCCTTGATTTACAAGGTGAAATGCAGGGGTGGTGTGAGCTTGTAAAATTAGTGATTGTTTAAATATCCGCTCTTTTGCTTGTAATCTTAGTTTTCGGACACTCTGTGTCGCCTCCGGCGACGGGGTGTGTAAAGTTTATATAAAAAAACAACATCATCACAAAAAACATCTTCAAACGTGGGTTAAGGCATCCCTCAGATCTTCTTTAATATCATGCCAGTCTTCAAGGCCTACAGAAAGACGGATGCCGCCGGGTTCCATACCTGTTTTTCGCTTCTCATCTTCAGGCAGGGCCGCGTGAGTCATTGAATATGGGTTTTCAATAAGTGTTTTTATGGCCCCTAAACTTACGGCTAAAGTTACGCAATACGCGTGATCTGCCAAATAATCTATAAATTTTTCCACTTTAGGGCTTTGCTTTCCGTCTACTTCAGCGTCTTTCAGAAGAAAATAAATCATATTCCCTGGTGAGAACTTTCCAGTGGAATTAATCATTTGCCGTTTTGCTAATTCAAATTGAGGGAAATTATTTAATCCCGGGTAAACCACTTTTTCAATTTTAGGATGTTCGGATAAAAATTTTGCGACGTGATGGGCGGTTTTAATTTGGTTGGAAAACCGTGTGGCAAGTGATGGCAACCCGTACACGAGAAAAGTCCAGGCGCTTTTCGGATTAAGAGAACCACCGAAATCTTTCCGAAAAAGCATTAGCTTGCCATAGTATTCGTGAGGCCCAACCACAGCGCCACCCATGTCCGTGCCAAATCCACTGATTCCTTTTGTTAAACTTTCAACGGAAAAGTCCGCTCCTAATTCAAGAGGGCGCTGACAATAGGGAGTGGCAAAAGTGTTATCCACTACTATTTTCAAGTGTCTTTCTTCAGGGCGTTGGCTGTTAATTTCATCAACAATCTTACGTATGGCCACAATATCTACTAAAGTTAAGGTAGGGTTAATAGGAGTTTCAAAATAAAGTACCCTGGTCTTATCCGTAATAGCCTTGCGCAGGGCTTCTTCATCATTGACGTCGGTCCAGACCACCTGAATCCCGAACCGCGGCATCCAGTTGCTGAAAAGACTGTAAGTACATCCGTAAGTAACCTGATGCGCCACAATTTCATGACCTGCTTCGCACAATACGCCGACAGCAGCGCTGATGGCCGCCATACCGGTGGAAAAGGTTACACATATTTCACCCCTTTCGGCATAGGCCAGGTTTTCCTCAAGCATACCGCGGCTCGGCTCATCCAACCGGTCGTAAACGTAAATGGGAATATGCCTGGAGTCCTGCATACTCTCGGAGGCAAAATCAAAAAAACCCTGCGAGCCACGATGCGTTGAGCTCAGCCGGTACATGGCTGAAGCGGACATAGGCGGGTTCACATGGTGGCTATATTCCCACTTCTTGCTTTCAAAGTTCCCATGAATCAGGTGAGTGCGCATCCGATACTCTTCTTTTGTTTTTTTACGACTCATTTTCGAAGGTTTCATTATAGTTCCTCCTTAAAAGAAATTGAAACAGTAGCTCAAGAAAAAAATGAAACATTAAATTCTGATAAATCTTATCGAGCTAATGATCTATATCTATTTATATTGTGCCAGATTAAAAGAATTTAATCACTTAAAACAGATAACATTTTTGAATTAAAAAATCAGTTTTAAAGGAAATAAAAAGGGGTTGAGGAGATAATAAAAATAAAGTTATAATATTGCTTTTTAATAATAAACGCTTCTGAACACTACTTATTGGAGGTAACTAAATGGGTGAAAAACTTGGAGAAAAACTGACCGAGAAAAATAAATGGATCAGAGGTTTATATATGATGCTTTTTGCTTTAATTTTTAACATCGCTGAAATCCTGGTTGCCGCTATCGCCGCTTTTCAATTTGTTGCATACCTGTTCATAGGAAAAACCAATGAGCAGCTGATTACTTTCGGACAAAGGCTGAGTATATTTATTTATCAAATAATACAATTTTTAACCTTTAACAGTGAAGAGAAGCCATATCCTTTTTCTCCGTGGCCGCAGGTCCTACCTGATATTAAAAAAAAGAAATCTTCAGGAGAAAGAGCAAGAAAGGCAAAAAAGTAAACTCACCTGTAGATCGACTTGTTCAGAATCTACTTTTTTGATAGTATTTCGCCATAAATGGGATTACAGACAGCCGACCACGCAAAAAAAAATGATCAAAAGATTAATTGGTTAAATTATGAAACAGAAAAAAAATAGTACATGGGAATCTCTCGATGACATTGAGGTAAGGATTAAAGATGCACAGAAATCTATTAACAACTGGATTTTTTTTATCGCCCTTGAGATAGGGACTGCGATTGTGGCAATAGTAGTAAAAATGACACCATCAACTACTCCCGACAAATCGGGTGATTCAGCTGCAAATGTGCCATCATTGTACGAAATGGCAGAGGGGAAGAAAATTGATACCGGGAAAGTGGCCGGTGCTGTGGCTGAGAAGATGAAAGATAATCTTTCCCCCAGTGATATAATGGAAACAATCTCATCTATGCCTCACTTAAAAACCTTTGTAATTATTTTCGTTGCTACTCTCCTGTTGCTGGGTTGGAAGATAATAAAAAAGAAAAGTGTTCAGCAGGAATTCGAAGATAAAAAGAAAGAAACCAGGGGACAATTTTAACATTCTGAACCCGATTAAATTTTTTTTAGTTACGCAATGGGGGTTAATAAATTCTAATAATCTTAAATAACTTATTTTTTTAATGAGTTGCTGGTTTGAGTCCAGCTATCCCCAGCCCCTCAAAATTTCCTCTTTCGCCGCTTCTATGACACAAAATTCCCACAGATTTTACCTCAAAACCAACAGGGCTATCTAAATTTGATGGACTGTAGAAGGCTACAAGAAGAGCATGAATTTCAGCTCAATTCTTAGCCCTTGAAAGGAGAGTTTCAATTATCGGCTTAATCGATTCGGATGCTATAGCGAGTTCTACATTAATAGATCGTTCCCAATCCATCGGTACAGAATTTTGTTGTGAGTGCTTTAAGAATTCGTTCATTAAAGTGTTGGCAAGTTTACCCATGCTGGAAAACAAACTTTTTAACTTCGTTCCATTTCCAAAAATTTCTTCCCATTCCGGAGCTTTAAATAATTCATTTGTTAGCGAATCAGCTGCATGCAATAGCATCCCAACCCTGAATTCATCTAAATCGTCTTTTAGTCTTTGAGGTTCCTCGTGGAAACTGATTATACGAGTTATATCTTCAGGGAAATTCCACTTTTCTGCCAGCAGTTTTCCAATATCAGCGTGAGATAATCCAACAATGCTTTTTTCAGCATCAACTTGTGACAAATTTTCTTTTTCAATTAAGCTTTGCACTTTTCTGTAGTCTTCTTTAAAGTACAAAAGGAGTACAATTTCTCCAATATCGTGAGTAAGCCCTAAGGTATAGATTTTTGAAAGATAGGGATTTCTTAGTATCTTTCCGAACATCATAGCTAATTGTGTTGAGGTGATAGTTCTATGCCAAAATTTATTATACTCACGATATGACGCATCGTTAGAATCCACATTAAATACACTACAAATGCTTAATCCGAGAACTATGTCGCGTATTGTATTTCTGCCGAGAATACCTATTGCATGCTCAATACTCCCAACCTTTCGCAATCTACTATAATAGGCTGAATTTGCAATATTTAGTATTTTAGCACATATAGAAGTTTCGATTGAACCAACTATATCGTCTACAGAACTATCAGGATCATCTAAAATACGTATTAATTTAATTGCTGCCCCGGGAATAGGAGGGATATGGTCAAGGTTAATAATAGTTTCTTCTGTTTTAGATTTGCTCATAATTTTTAAAACCAACTACATATGCGTTAGAGTAAACACATTATGCTCTGAACAGTTGTTAAAACTCAAGCCTATTTTAATAGATGCAGAAGTATGTAGGCAGCGACATTTAGACCAATCCACTGGTTGAACTACACTCTTAATAAGCAAAATAAATATAAGTATCAATAAAAAATGAGTACTTGTACTTATAAAAAATGAGTATTTGTATCTATTGACATGAGTGAGTGTTTTAATTTAAAGTGTAAATTAATAATTTATACAACTATTAATGCTTTCATCATTTTAGACCTCTGTAGGGCTACAGGAATAAGCCCCCTGTAGCCTTTTTTTATGTGGAAATTTGTTATAGAAACAGCAGGAATAGCGGTTTGTATAGCAAACAGAATGGAAATGGAACAGCTTCATGGTTTCTGCTCCTATTAGGATTAATTGGTTGTTGTAGCATATTGAGGGTTGGTGGAAAAGAAGTGTTGATTTTCAATTCATGTTTTACAAATTTATTCATTCCAATTATTAACAATTTTATTGAAAGGAATCCATTATGACAAAGGGAGAATTAGTAGCGGCTGTTCAATCCGATACAGGAGATATAAGCAAAAAAGCAACTGACGATATTATTAATTGTGTATTTATAACAATCGCAAAAGATGTCAAAAAATCAGGCAGGTTTTCTTATCCTGGCTTTGGAACATTTACTGTAAGAAAAAGAAAAGCAAGGACAGGAAGGAATCCACAAACAGGTGAAAAACTAAAAATAAAAGCTTCAAAAACTGTTGGATTTAAACCTGCTCCAACATTGAAGGAGTCTCTTTAATAGGCATTACTTACAAAAACCTCTACAGCAAAACTCGGTTATCGTGAAAGTTTAAAAAACATGCCAAGGGTGAGGATAAAAAATTTGCTGAATATCTTAATAAGCAAAATATAAGGCATGTCCTGTTGAACCGTCTATGTTCTTTGGAAATCGTGTCGATGCGATAGAACAATACTCTGAAGATGGTACGCTTTGCCATCATTAAGTTTCAATCCCTTTTTGAATTTACTCCTGCAAGACTGTACTAGTATAGTTTTCTCTGCACCTACCCCTATCTCCCCTGCTCCATCCTTTGACAGATAAACTCTTCCTGGCATGAAACAATCAGGATATTTCTCTAAAATATTTTCAATTTGGTATTGAAAAAGACTCTAAAGAAAGAGAAGATATCTACAAGGCAGTTAGCGCTTAGAGTAGGTATTGATCAACCATCTCTCTGTAAGCTTCTTAATGATCACCTAAAATCTACTTGTGATTGCTTAGAAAGAGCACTTAAACCGTTTGGGTATGAAATTGAATTTAGGAAAAAAAGGAAGGGAGTATTACAAAAATCCCTATGCAAACGGCTTCATAAAGGCTTATAATTTAAGAGGAAATTTTTTTAAGTGAACCAGAAACATATGTTTTTGGTTCACATTAAAAAGTTAAAGACATTAAATTATGGGTAATAAAGATATACAAAAATCTATATACAAATTTGATGATGACTTAAACGATCTTGTCAATAAAGTTGGCCATACTCCTGCCTTAAGAACAAATGGAGATGGAAATAGTGTGCCACTGATTGAATGGACTGATGAGTTTGATATTAATGTTAGAGAATTGGATGGGCAGAATAAAGCCCTTGTGAAAAAAATTAATGAATTATTTTTTTGCTTGCGAGGCTACAGTCATCAAATAAGAGCATATACGGTATTAAATGAATTAAAAGCCCTTATTGAGACAAACTTTCTGAATGAAGAAAGAATTATGGAAAGATATGAATATCATATCTATAAAAGTCACAAAAAAGAACATAATAAGTTGTCTAAAGAAGTACAGAAAATTGTGAAAAGATGTCGTCTTGACGATATAGAGACACTCGAAAAAATGGCAATATTCTTAAAAGATTGGCTGATAAAGCACATAATGGAAGAAGATAAGGAAATGGGCAACTACCTCAATAATAAAGGTGTAACGTAACGGCAACCTCTGCCGCTTTTCTGATGTTTTAGAGACATCTAGGAAAGAAAAATATGCCATTAATTAAGTGGTTGGATAAATATAGTATAAACATTGAGGAGATGGATGAACAGCATAAAAAATGGGTTGGTTTCATCAATTGGCTTTATGAAGCTAAGCAGGCTAAGAAGGATATCGATTTTATATTTAAATTACTTGATGATGTGATTGGTTACACTGAAACTCATTTTGCACAAGAAGAGGAATTAATGAAGCAACATGGTTATGCGGAATACGAAGTACACAAAGCTATTCACGACAGTCTAATTAGAGAAGTGATGACTTTACGGCAAGACTACGGTCCAACAAGTCAAAATCTACCAACGAAAGTTTTGAACTTACTGAATAACTGGTTAGTTGATCATATAATGAATGTTGATCGAAAATATGGTGTGTATCTTAACAGCAAAGGCGTTTCATAGCTACGTCCAAAGGGAGCAGTTGTCGGAACCGCTAAAAGCTGTTTATCCTGCCAGTCCTTCCCCAATTATCAACGGTAGGTGTCGCCTGCAGAGGACATTATGAAAAAAGCTCGAAGCAGGATGGCATTTCAAATGATTATTACAAAGTGGAAAATTACAACATAGGAAAATTTTAAAACGGTGAGTTGATTAGCAGAAAAGTTTATAATTGATCAGGAAAGCTGACAAATTGATTCTGGTATCCCTGTTTAAGAATACATCTTAAAAAAATCATTACTTCTTTTAACAGTTCTAATTATTGCTATTTCTTTCAGGCTTGAACTTATAATACGAGAAAACCCTCTTTTCATGTCACATAATTATATGCTAACTATGTTATAATAAAATGTTAAATCAGATGTTTTTATAGTATTTTACTCATGAAAGCGTTCCATCCTTCCGATAAGTAAGGTTACTTGATTCAATAAGAATTAGTAATTAATATGGAAGGATACTATGAACAAAAACCATGTAAAAAAAATTAGAGAATTGCGAATGATGAGTAAAGCTGAACTGGCACGTCAGGCGAATGTTTCAGTTCAAAGTATTGATCGGATTGAAAAGGGACATGAATGCCGTCTGGATACTAAGAGAAAAATAATCATAGCTTTGGGATATAAACTGGACCAAAAAAGTAGTATTTTCCCCGAGAAGTAATTTGAGACTTTTGAGTTAAGAATAACCCCTTTTCATTTGATTGTTAGGAAAAACCAATAGGTATTTTTCCCGTAAACCCTCTATCCCGCATACCACCACCCTCATTCTAAATGAATACTCTTCCTCTGGTAACCCTGAAAATGCTATTATTACATATTAATTCTCATTTGAGCAGAAACTGTGAAGCTGGTTTATCGGTATATTTTATTCCAAATGAGTTACAGATTATTCTAAATGAGAAATATCGGTTCATAAATCTATCCACTTAATAATTGATCAATCTATAAACCATTCAAGACCCGTCCATCACATAATTTGCGGTTAGAGAAGCACATCTATAATATTTTGCCAACAGATGGTTAAAAATGAAGAAATTGTTAGACCACTTTTCAATGGACTATATCCGGCAGATGCGGCGGGACGCTATACGAGTCAGAAAAAAAATTGTTTTAAAAAATAATCTTGATCAAATCTGGCCATATTTTTCCAATACCGATGCAATGAATAAATACACGGGTTCACGTGAGGTTACCTATGATTTTCAAAAAAAGGACGGTGTAGGTACCCAAACAATAGGCGAGACTGTAATCAGTGGAATTAAACATCAATATTTTGAATTACCCTATAACTGGATTGAACGTAAATACGGTACTGTGGAAAGATTTTGCACTAAAGGTCTTTTGAAATATATCGGCATAAGTATTACCTATGACATTGATGAGACTGGTTTGGCATTCTGCGAACTGGAATTATTTTCCAATATGGGGCTGATAAATCGATTTTCAAAACCAATTTTGCAGGGAAAAGTAAAGCAATTTGTACAATACATTAAATCATTGGACCAGAAAGTTACCCATGTAAAGGGAAAGTTTCCTTGGGAGCCTTTCCTGCGTAATGTTGGTGACCATCAATACGTGATTAATAAATTAACTGAGGAATGGTCCTCATTAATGCCTGACTCAGAAATTCCTATTAAGGTCGCAGAAATTCTCTTTCTACTTCCCGATGAATATGCCAAAAAAATTAGACCTTTAGAAATCGCTGAATTTTATGAACTGGATAAAGAGAATGTTCTGATTTTTTGTTTGCGTGCAGTGAAAAAAGGTTTCCTGATACTTAACTGGGACATTCTTTGTCCCAGCTGCATGGGGAAGAAGGGTTCCACGGAATCCTTAAACCAATTGGATCCTGCTTATCATTGCGACAGCTGTGGAATTAGTTATGCCACCGATTTTGATAAAAACGTGGAAGTATCTTTTCAACCCAAACCGCGGCTTAGGAAAATTAGTTTAGAGTTGTTCTGTTTTGGATCTGTTTCTAATACACCCCATATTGCCGCTCAAATCACCCTGGACCCCGGAGAGAGCCGAAAAATTGAGCTATTCCTTGATAAAGGCACTTATAATTTTAGCCGATTGGGAAGTACCTGTTCTCATTTAACTTTATTAAACAAAAGTAAGCAGGGAACATGCAATCTCGACTGGAACATTAAAGAAGACTTAGTAGGGTTGCCGGAAAATATTGCCGAAGACAACTTGCTTATCCATCTGCATAATACTTCTGATGATTTTCAATCTATAAAAATAGAGAGACGTCAATGGTATGAATATGCAGTGAAAGCATTCATGCTGACAAGCTTTCAGGAATTCACCGATTTATTCCACTCCCAGGTACTAAGGCCGGGGTTGGAACTAGGCGTGTCACAAATAGTATTGATGTTTACTGACCTGAAAGACAGTACACAATTATATGATGAACAAGGAGATGCCAAAGCCTTTTCACTGGTACATGACCATTACGAAATAATGAAAGCAGTCCTTAGAAAGAACCGGGGGACAATAGTCAAAACTATTGGTGATGCAATAATGGCCTCTTTCCAAAATCCTGAAGACGCTCTTGTTACAGCTGTAGGGTTCTTAGAGTCCTTTGCCAAATGGAACAAGGAGCATGCAGAAAAAGAACAAATAATTTTAAAAATTGGTTTCCATATGGGTCCCAGCCTCTTATTAAATCAAAATGGAATGCTGGACTATTTCGGACAGACGGTTAACACAGCCGCACGGATACAGGGGCAAAGCAAAGGTAATGACATTGTTATTTCCCGGGAAATTTATCAGCATACCCGTATTCAGAAAAAGATCAAACAGTTGGAATCATCTGGCCAAACCTTCAAAATGGAAAAATTCTCGGCGGACTTAAAAGGGATTTCCCAAACAACTGAATTAATTCGCCTGGTTTTATAATCAGGGGTATTCAGGCAATTGAAAGAACCTAAAATCAATTTTCAAATCGGCGCTTGATCTTGATTCTCCTATGGGTTAAATGTCGAATATCGAAAAAGGAATTGAAACGTCCACGGGTACTCTTCTATGGGTGAATCTTGGTGTTTCATCCATAATTTCAAATGAGGTGAGAGGCCAGATCTATAGAAAAAAATTCTACATAAAAGATTGCATACTTACCAATACTTCTCTCTGTGAACATTTCCTGTTTCCTTTTTTTCACCTGTACTAAATCCCTTTGAAACCAGAATTTCAGAAACTCCTTCAACCATAAGGGGATTTCCACAGAGGAAGACATCGAAATTTTCAGGAGTCAGTTCCAATCCGGTTTTTTCTTCTATGACACCAGACTCAACCAGAGGCTGAATGCGCCCGGTAAAACCGCTCCATGACAAATCAGAAGAAGGTTGTGTTATTGCTGGAAGATAGTAAAAAAGATCTGTTATTCTATTAAGAGTGGCTAGTTCATCTCTATAACCAAGGTCCCAGGAGTAGCGTGCTCCCTGAACGACAACAAATTTTCTTGGCTCTTTTAAATTGAGCTCTGTGCGAATCATACTCATATAAGGAGCAAGGCCTGTTCCAGTGGCAATAAATAAAATGTTCTTGTGGCGCGGCGCTTTGTCAAGAGTGAACAACCCAACCGCCTTTTTGCCGATAAAAAGGCGGTCTCCCCTTTCAAGAGCAAAAAGTCTTGGTGTTAACTGCCCGCTTCTGACAATAGAGACATAGAATTCAAGATAGCCTTTTTCAATACTGGCCGAAGAGATAGAGTAAGCCCTTTTTAGAAGGATCTCCTTATCATATGTTTTATCTTCAGGATCTGACTCTTTTATCCGTGGCTCATTACTTGTTAGACCAAGCACGGTATATTGACCGGGTTTAAAATCAAGCTGAATGTCATCCGATTTTGCACGAATTATCATAAGACCTGGCGTTACCAGAATCTTTTGTATAACAGTCGCATTGTATTTATCGACGCTCATTTTTTTACCTCATAAATCATTATTTAATAAGTGCCATTGGTTTAAAACTTTTATGAATGTATAAAGTTAATAAAGGCTTTAATTAAGTAATTCCTGTAGGGAAATGAACCGGTGGGTAAGGCATGGGTAGAAAATCCTGTAGCCCTTATTTTTATCACGAATCTATTTCATGGACAGCAATTAAAGGTGTTTTTTCCTCAAACATACGAACATATTGGAAACGACCAAAAGGGTTGTTTCTTTTTTCAGGATCTGTTGACAGGCGTCCACGAAAACCTTCAATAGTTGAAAAGTTTTTATGGTCCATCCATTCTTCTATCTCCTTAGATATTTTTTGTATTATTACATATCCATTTTTATAAATAGCGGAAACAATCTGGACTGCATTTGCGCCTAAACTAATTAAACTTATCACATCTTTAGATGTATGAACGCCACAAGCGCCAATTAAATCACATTCTGTTCGTTTGCATAATAATGCAATAAAGCGTTTGGAAGGTGCAGAGTCCCCATTTCTACTAAAATTTATTCCTGCTGTTACTTTCATTTCGTCAAGATTAATTTCCGGGACCATGAAGCGATTAAAAAGCACAAGTCCTTTGGCGCCGGCATTTTCAAATGTACTTGCCAGTGTCCCAATGAAAAATTCTGCCGGGGGCAGTTTGATAGAAACCGGGATAGAAATCCCTTTAACAATCTTTTTGACCACCTTTTTTAACTCATCCAGATAAATATTTGGGTTTTCCATAATTTGTGTAACAGGTAAGTAAGAAATATTTAGTTCGATAGCATCCGCCCCTGCATTGGCAACATCTTTTGCAAAATCGACCCAGACAGATGATGAATAACAATTAATGCTGGCTATAAGAGGAATAGAAATAGCCTTCTTAGTTTTTTCTATTTGATCACAATATGTTCTGGTACCAAGCCGAGTGGCTTTGTCAGAGTAAAAATAATCATACGCTTCTGGATGGCTGATTCCATAAAATTGTTCATTGGAGTCTTTTTGAAAATCACTGCTGATATGTTCTTCAAAAATAGATGGAATTACAACGGCACCGGCGCCAGCTTTTTCGCATAGCAACGCCTTTTCCGCATCTAAGGCTAAACCTGAACTCCCTACAACAATAGGATTTTTTATTTTCAAGCCGAGATATGTTGTTTCTAAATTAGCCATAACATAAATCCTTTTATTGAAATCATATTAAACCGATTTTTCCCATTTAAAATAAAATTCAACCCCATTTATGGCTAAATCCTATCAAAAATGCAGTTTCTTATCAAGTTGATCCACGATTTAAAAAATACTTACATTATTTTTAAAAGAAAAATGCGGCGCCGCTACCTCAAATACTGCTTTTATTACTATTTCAGAGCATACAATTTCCTTTGTTCAGTGAAATCATAAGAAAATAAACCTGAAAAACCATTAACATGCTATAACAAAGCATTTATTTATTGACACAATTAGTTTTAAAAAAAAATTTGAGGAAAAAAAGATGAAGCTAAAAATTGGGGATTCTGCTGAGGCCTTCGATGTAAGTGATATTCATGGGAAAAATATTAACTTAGATGAATATATGGATAAGAAGTTGATGTTATCTTTTTATAGATATGCCTCTTGTCCATTATGCAACCTCAGAGTTCAGAAGTTAATACAAAATTATGAATCATTAGGTGGAAAAGGACTGCATATGTTGGCATTTTTTGAATCGCCAAAGGAAAGCATTGTAAAGTATGTAGGTAAGCAGAATCCACCTTTCTCTATAATTGCAGATCCTGAAAGGACAGTTTATAAAAAGTATGGAGTGGAATCATCATGGATAGCGTTTTTTCTTAGCGCGTTCACAAGATCATATGATGGAATTAATGCATTCCTTAAAGGTTTCCTACCGTATAAGTTAGAAGGTGAAATAGCACTCCTCCCTGCTGATTTTTTAATAGATGAAAACCATAAAATTTCAGTTGCATATTATGGCAAGGATATTGGAGATCACCTCCCATTAGAGGAAATTGAATCATGGTTACTAAAATAGAGACCAGAAGAAATATTATAAAAACGGTAAGTTGATAAGCAGAAGAGTTTCTGACGAATCAGAAAAACTGATAAATAGATATGGAATAACTAATTGAAAGTAATGGTGGAGCTGAGGGGATTCGAACCCCTGACCCCTTGAATGCCATTCAAGTGCGCTCCCAACTGCGCCACAGCCCCATTAAGATTTTATTTTGAAATTAAGCGTTGAAATTACACAGTTTTCCTTTAAAAGTCAAGCCAAGCTCTGAGTTCTATCCTTTAAGAAATAAAATTTTTCTGCTGTACAACCTGCACTGTATAGCATTAGACCCGCATAAAAGAGATAATTTTTTTATCAGGATTTGCGGGGTTTATTTGGATTGCGATATATGATCACTTCCAAATACTATTTTTTTTGATCACAACCCTTGGTCCCCTCTTTCTAAGGATGAACAAAAAATATGAAGTGATTTTTTGGAAATACCTCTAAATAAGTGAATATTATGCGGTGGATGTTCATTTTTATTAACGACTTTCGCAGTTTTTTTATTCCTTGCTATTTAACTGTTCCACATATATATTTTTTTATAGGCTCTATCTATACACATATGTTCCTGATTTTTTTCCTTAATTATTAATTTTTTTAAAGGAGGAAACTATGACATTCATGCCTGGCGGATTATTTTTATTTTTCATTATTGGCATGCTTCTTTTTAGCGCCATTAAAATCCTTCGGGAATATGAGAGGGGAGTTGTTTTTATGCTGGGACGGTTTTGGAAGGTAAAAGGACCCGGATTGATTATTCTCATTCCCGGAATCCAGAAAATGGTCAAAGTAAGCCTGAGAACCGTGGTAATGGATGTTCCACCACAGGATATTATAACAAGCGATAATGTTACCGTTAAAGTAAATGCTGTTATTTACTTCAGAGTAATGGACGCTCAGAAATCGATTATCGAGGTAGAAGATTATCTTTATGCCACCTCCCAGCTTTCCCAGACCACTCTTCGATCTATTTTAGGACAAAGTCAGTTGGACGACCTTCTTTCAAAGAGGGATGAAATCAATACTGAATTGCAAAAGGTAATCGATAAACAGACTGAACCCTGGGGCGTTAAAGTAACTTCGGTTGAAGTTAAAAATGTAGACCTCCCGAACGAAATGCAGAGAGCTATCGCAAAACAGGCTGAAGCGGAAAGAGAACGAAGATCAAAAATTATTCACGCCGAAGGTGAATATCAGGCGTCTAAAAAATTAGGTGATGCTGCCGATATTATTGGCGCGCATCCCCCTGCCTTGCAATTACGATTTTTGCAAACGCTTCAGGGAATAACAACGGATAAAACAAGCACATTGGTTTTTCCTATTCCTATCGATCTCTTTGAGCCCTTTTTAAAAATTTTAGAAAAAGATAAAAAGGAATAGGTCAGCTTCCACTGATAATAAAAATATTTAGATGCACTTTTTAACATCCTCAGAATATTCAGTGAAAAGGTCTGGCTTTACTATAAATTCTTATTCATATTTTCCCGTTTTAGCAATACTTCCAATAGCATCGACACAGTCGATGCACTTCAAAACTTCCCACTTGGTTTAAAAAAATATGCATGTAGTTTACATATCAAAAAATATCCGGGGAGATTTATTTTGAAAAAAGTAATGCGGTTCGCGCTAGTTTTATTAGGTATCCTCTCGTTTACTATTATTTCTCTTTTATTAATAATTAAACTACTTTTCCCTGCTCAGGAATTAAAGCGGATCGCGGAAAATAAGTTGGAGGAAATACTAAATAAAACAGTAAATATTGAAATGATTCAGTTCAACCCGTTAAGCGGAATTGAACTGACAAATATTAATATAGGGGATAAGGACCTTCTATTATTCTCCGCCAAAAAAGTCTCTTTGCTGTATGACTTCGAACAATTATTTAGCAAGAAACTGGTTATTAACCAGATAAGCATTAATAAGCCAGTGATTAAGCTTAATCATTTGCAAAACAAGTGGAACGTTCCTTTACTTAAGTCTGGCATACAATTAGAAAATATCTCTCGAACTACCATTAACAAAAATATCGAAATACCAGTTTTGCCTTTTGATATAAATCTCAAGGCGTTTATTGTTAAAGATCTATTTTTATCTATAAATTATGATAATAACATCGTCGCTGAATTTTCAGGGTTAAATCTCTTTTTAACAGGCAGATTATCTTCCAGCTCATATAATATTAACGCAAAAATATCCGGCTCTCCTGGAAGCATTTTTTCTTTTAAGCAGGCAGACCCTAAAGAAATCAGGTTCCGTTCGACCATAAACAACCGGCTTAACATTACATTCCAGAAGCTCGACGCAATTCCCATAAAAGGGGAACTGAAGTTCAATAATCTCTCGGCATTTTATCAAGATCCTTTCGAGTTAAACCAACTTTCTATTGGCCTCGATTTGCTGCTAAACATCGAAAAGAAAAAAATTCTATTCAATAAAATAAATATTGTATCCAATGATTTTTTTAATTTATTAATTTCCGGTGAAATCCATCGTATTTTTAAGCAGCCAAAATTTAACCTTATTTTAACGGACTCTTTCATAGACCTGAAAAAATCAAATGAGTATATCTCTACTCTAATACCGGATTGGGATGTAGAAGGTCATCTGGATATCAATAACATCCGTTTGGCGGGTTCTTTGCAAAATGAAAATAAGCTTGATCTTGGAATTCAAGGCTCACTTCCCTTTGACAACATTAATATTACTCATTCCAAAGCAAACCTCTCATTAAAAAACGCCTCCGGAACCATAAAGCTGAATAAGCTCAATTTAAAAAATAATTCTCCCGAAAAGTTTGATGCTGAAATCAAATTACATCTTGATAATTTTATAAGTAAAACAGTTTCGCTAAAAGGTCTTCGAAAAGATGCCCACATATTTTCTTCAGAGAAGACACCTGGTGAACTTACAATGAAATATGATATGCAATTTGAAGAGATCAGACTTAATATAAAAAACCAACCCCCGATAGCATTCCCTTTTGTTGCCGAGGGATCCTTAGTCAGTAATTTCGAAAGTTTAGATATAAAAAGCTCACTGGCTGAATGGAACCTGCCTGGAGTTGCTTACGGTAAATTTACAGCAGCATATTTTACATCAGACCATAATAGATTCTCCGTTAATAACATGGTCGATTTAGATCTCGAAAAAATTAAAAAATATATTCCCAGCTCTCATTTAAAAAAAATTGATAAGTTTAAATTGTCAGGCAAGCTGACCTCCAATTTAAAATTGACCGGACAATTAAATGATCAGTATCTTCCTGAAAATATAAAATTCAAAATAAATCATAATTTGAAAAATATTGATGCCAGGCAAGACTCCCTTCAAATTTTCGTAAACGGTCTCAATACAAAATCTACGGTAAAGGGGCAATATGAGAAGAATAAAGGAGTAGAGTTTCCTGAGTTAGAGTTCAAAGGAAATTTTAAAAATGCTAAAATTTCTGACCAAATAAATGTAAAAAAAAGCGACTATTCTTTGGCGGTAAAAAACGTAGGGCCATTAAATCTTAATAATCTTTCTGACGTAATTTCAAACATCCCTCTTAAAATAAAAAGCAAATCAGGAGAATCAAATTCTTTTCAAACCAATTTAAATGAAATCATGGATATGGTATTCAACGCTTTCATTTTAAAAGAAAAATTTTACAAAAATATAGAACTTGCTTTTGATATGTCTACAAAAAAATTTCAAATATCTAATAATCTGTTTTCCGATAAAGTAAAAATTACTTTTAATGCAGGTTCTCTTTCCAAAGATACAAACAACCAACAAGTCGACCTAAATCTAAAGTCAGAAGGGCTGAGATTCCATAATAAAAACCAGATCCGCCTTAATAATAATGTTACAGCTCATCTTCTTTTTTTATTTAATGAACAAAACAAATCTATAACAATAAAAAAAGCCGGCATTGCCAGCCTTCCTTTATTCAGCATTTCTCTACGTAAAGGAATAATTAACAGTGAAAAAAAGTTTAATGCTCAAGACCTTAATATTTTCTTGGACATGAATCACATCTGGGACAAGATACCTCTTTTTTACCGTAAAATAATTCCTGCGCAAAACTTGAACGGAACAATACGCATCAACACTAACGCAGAAGGGATTGTACCATCCAAAATTAATATCGGTGAGCTGGATCTTCCGTTTAAATTTAACTCAAAATTGAATATCGCCAAAATGGCTTTAGAGTTAAAAGAACATAATTTAAGAATAAACAATATGAACTCTATAACAAAAATTAATAATTTAGACTCTAATATAATTAACGTAAGCGGCTCAACAGAGATCGGTTCAGTGGTTGAAGATTTTCAATCAATTCTCCCAAAACTTTCTGATATTCATTTTCAATACGACTATTCACTTAATGACATCAATACTCTTGATATTAAAAAATCTATTCTAAATATAAATGATGGGCTCATCTCTCAATCTTTATCCGGTGTGATCGAAGGGTTTAACCCAATCCTTACTCAAAATGTCCCTATAAACGCATCTGGAATACTTAACAGAATAAAATTAAAATTAAACTACGGCTTTTTCATAAACAAAAAGAAAAACCTTTCTTTAACTAGTTCAATTAAATTTTCAGGTGGATTAGGTACAAACGTTATCATTGGACTCACTCCTGAAGAAAAGCTGAGTCTGAATGGAAAGATAGAATTTAAAAACTTTACTTTTAAAAAAGACGACTTTCTTATTAAGAACATTACCGGGAATATACCTATTAACAAATCATATCTATTTATAAACGAAAATATCAATCAACCATTAAAACTCTCAAATAAATTCATTTCTCAGTCAGGACTTTTTTCTGATCTCAGGAGTTATTCCAAACATAAAGACCTTATTTCTATTGGTAGCGTGCAAGAAGGAAAACATAGTTTAAAACGTATACTCCTTGATCTCTATTTAGATAACAATCAATTTGCTGTTGAACAATTTCATTTTGAACTTGAAGGTGGAACGGTTCTGGGAAATATGTATTTTCTGCCTGATGTCACAGCATATAAACTTTCTTTAAATACAAACTTTGCAAGCATCGATTTAGAAAAAATTTTAAAAATAAAAAGTACGAGTAAAAAATATGTAGACTCTAAGGTAGGCGGCAATGCTGAGTTAATTATTACTCTATCACCAGAAACAAAGACCACGGATTTTAAGCTTGATCAAATTGAGACGAATCTAAATATTACCCACATTGGAGAGAATGCCCTTGATCAACTATTAATTTTTTTCGATCCCAGTGAAAGCAATCCGTCTATGGCTAACCTGAAAGACAAACTCAGGGCGGCTAAACCTTTACGCATTAACATTAAATTAAAAAATGAAAGGCTTAGCATGTTTGTTCGATTAAAAACACATTTGACGGAAAGCGGTATTTTAGACATTCAAGTATTAAATAGAATTCCCGTTCAGAGATTGAAGCAGTTTTCACTATTTGAGGAAAATCTTAAAAACATTTCACCTTTTTTTAAAATAATTAAAATATTGACATCAAATTTCATAAAATTGAATGAAGACCGGTTTGTATTTCGTTAATTTATTTATAAAGTATTTAACGGATTATTTTTTTAAGTAAATTGAATTTAAATCACGCGTCTAGAATCACCCGTTAGAATAAGGGCGAAACGGCTTTCAGGTAAAAGTAGAAAAAATAAATTAATAACTTAATAAAAAAATGAAAAATAAATAAATAAAAGCGCTATTATTCTCTTGACAGTAAAGGATATTTTTATTAAAAGTAGTTAACACTTGGGTGCCATATTTTTTCATAATTAAATTTTAACAGAAAAAGTATTATTAGATTTAATGAAAGGAATTTTATGGCCACCAAGAAAAAAGCCAAAAAGAAAGCAAAGAAAAAAGTAAAGAAAAAAGCAAAGAAAAAAGCAAAGAAGAAAGCAAAAAGAAGATAACTATAATTTTTGGCACCCAAGTGTTTTCATCATCAACCGTCACATCTTAACCTGCGATATCAATCCATATTCAAGATAAATCTACCAAGCATTCATATTAGATAAATTTTTTTATCGACATTTATATATTTTTTTTGCCTCATTCCAGTATTTATCCATTTCCTGCAATGAGAGATCTTTTAAATTCAAACCTCTCTTTCTTGTTTCTGTCTCGATATATTTAAATCTTTCAAAAAACCTGTTTATAGCCTTTCTCATGGCTTCTTCCGGATTTAATTTTATAAAGCGGGCAACATTAACAAGGGAAAAAAGGACATCTCCAAGCTCATGCTCCATCTCAATCTTATCTTTTTTTGATAAAGTTTGTTTTAGCTCAGCCATTTCTTCTTCAACTTTTTCAAACACCTGATCTATCTTTTCCCAATCAAACCCTACCTTCGCGGCTTTTTCCTGATATCGAAACGCCCGCAACAAAGAAGGAAGTTCTTTTGGAATTCCATCCAGAGCTGATTTTCTATCAGCATTTTTTGGCTCCTTTCGCTTAATTTCTTCCCACCGTTCAAGAACCTCCTTCGAGCAAGAAACTTTAGTCTTTCCGAAGACATGCGGGTGACGCCTGATCATTTTCTCTTTTACGTTGAGACAAACATCAAAAACATCGAATTCATTTTGTTCTTTCGCAAGTTCAGCATGAAATATTATTTGAAAGAGTAAGTCTCCTAATTCCTCTTTTATTTTATCCGGATTTTTTTCTTCAATAGCTTCTAAGAGCTCGTATACCTCTTCAATTAAATATGGCTTTATAGAGTCCCTGGTTTGTTCCCTGTCCCATGGGCATCCGTTCTTGTCTCTAAGTTTTTTCATTATATTAAGCAATTCATTAAACTCATTATTCTTTTTTTCCAATGATGCCCCCTTTTCTTGTTTTTAAATTGTCCAGAACAAAACTTTATTCTTTTTCCGTAAAAAAAGATTAAGAAAAAAAAAAACAAAAGTCAAACTTATAAGAAATGTCAAAGTCTTGACTTTTTATTGTTTTAAGTTAAAAATGAAAATGGAACTGATTTTTCTATAAAAAAGAGAGGGGTGAGATTATGGGCATAATAAAAAATGTTTTGGATAAAACATCTTCTTTAAGAAAGCAATATGAAAAGAGAAACGACGTCAGGAAATTTCTCAGTGAATTAGGGGGGGTAATTTCTGTTCCATCGGAATCCGATTGTTATAAAATAAGTTTGGGTTATTTGGAACGCTTTTTGTTAATGGCGAATGATAAAAATGTAGACGACAATTTAGAGCAGGGAACGTTAAAAATTGAACGCTGGGATGAAAGCTGTGGTTTTTTTAGTGGTGAATATTCGATCTTAAATGGAACTAAAAAACTTAAGTCCGGTTTATTTGAATGGTCAGGAAGCGGAAAAATTGAGAATACGTGGAATAGTTTTTCTAAGTTTGAGTAATTTTTTTTAATTCTTTTTCCTTTAAAACTTTTTTTAGTATCTTGCCTATTAAACTTTTTGGAAGTTCATTTCTAAATTCGACTTTGCGGGGAACTTTGATATGTGAAAGGTTCTCTTTGCAATAATCTATAACATCCTCTTCCTTTAAATAAGCTCCTTCTTTTAAAACAACAAAGGCTTTAATAAACTCACCGCGGCTTTTATCCGGCAATCCTATGACTGCCGCTTCCTGAATTTCAGATTTCTCATAAAGAATTTTTTCAATTTCCGTTGGATAGACATTATTGCCTCCAACAAGAATCATTTCTTTTTTTCTATCGATTATCTGGCAAAACCCCTGTTCATCTATTTTCGCGATATCCCCTGTATGCAGCCATCCTTTATTCAAAACTTTTTTTGTTTCATCCGGTCTGTTCCAATAACCTCTCATTACCTGGGGACCACTGATTAATAATTCCCCTTCGTGTTCCGGGGCCTGATTTCTTTCAAAAAATGTCCCTTTCACAATTTTCATATCTGTTCCCGGCAACGGCAAGCCGATAGTTCCCTTTTTACGGTTTTCAGTGATAGGATTGAAATGGGTAGAAGGCGATGCCTCACTGAGTCCATAACCTTCATAGATTTTTACCGCTGTTATCTTTTCGAACTTTTCCAATACTTCCGGAGGCAATGCTGCGCCACCACTTATACAGAAACGGAGAGAAGACAGTTTGTATTTCTTGATGAGAGGAGAGTTATTCATAATGACAAACAAACTGGGTACCGCTGGGAAAAAGGTCACTTTGTAATTTTCTAATGACTTAAATACTTCTTTTATTTTAAATTGAGGGAGTAAAATAATTGATGCGCCTAATAAAACTGAAATGTTCAACCCGACTGTTAGAGCAAAGATATGAAACAAGGGTAAAACCAGAAGCACTTTTTCCTGACCGTCTTTTAGAATCGGCACCCACAAACGGCCCTGGTAAGCGTTGGCTACAAGATTTCTGTGCGTTAAGATTACCCCCTTGGAAACGCCGGTGGTCCCTCCTGTATATTGAAGTAGAGCTATATCTTCCATGTCAATAGAAACAGATTCGGAGATTTCTTCATATTTATCCAGTAGATTTTTAAATAAAAAAAGGCCTTCTTTTTCCTCTACTTTATAATCAACGTGTTCCAACCACATTTTTATCGGGAAGATAAGACCTTTTGCCAAAGGAAGAAAATCTTTTATGGAAGTAATTATACACTTTGTAACCGGTGATCCAGCCAACACATCTTTATATTTATTATAAAGCACGTCCAGGATCACCGCTGTTTCCGCACCGCAATCCTTTAACTGAAATTCCATTTCTCGATGACTGTATATCGGGTTAGTGGGGACAACAATTGCTCCTATCTTCAAAGCGGCAAAATAAACTATGACAAATTCAACGCAGTTTGGCAAAATAAGGGCAATCCTGTCTCCTTTTTTTACACCAATGTCTGCTAAAGCCGATGCAATACGGTTTACAATACTATTTAGTTCCCGGTAGCTGATTTTATTTCCAAAAAAAATAAGAGCGGTTTTCCCTGGAAATTTTAATGCAGTTTTATCTAAAAGTTCAGAAACAGAAACTTGAGGGTAATCAAGGATTTTCGGAACATCTTCTTCATAAAATTTGTGCCATGTTTTTTCCATTCAAGTTTACCTAAAACAAATTTGTAGTTAAGCCGATAATTATATTAAGAGGGAAGTAAAAAAAATGATTACATTTTTTTAGCTGCAATAGTTATTTTAGAGCTAATAACTTTAGTAATAGACTATTTCTATTCAAACCAATAAATTAAATAATTGGCTTTTCTTTCTTGCTGGAAATGAATTTTTTTATTTGCTCGCTGATTTGATCAGAGACTTCATTAAACTTGACACCTATAAAAGAAGCTTCACTGCCATTAACCGGGTCTTTTTTTCTTTCCACATGTACAATCCTGCCGGAAATTTTAATTACATCACTTTGATCAGCGAGATAAAAAGACAAAAAAGCTTCTTTCTCACTGCCAATACCTAATTTATTTAGTTTTTCAATATCTGATCCGCATGTAAGCATTATTCCATCCAAACCTATATTGGTGCTGTTTAACATAAACCAGTTTTTTCCCGTTTTTGATTCCACTTCAATCTTGCAAGAAATACGTACAAATTCTCTCCGCTCTTCCAAAACTTTTTCCTCCTTCTATGGCAAGGCTTTAATTTTTATTGTTTTGTAAAGAAAGTTTTTAAAGGAAATAAATTTTTTTCTTTCGCTTTGGTTTTCTTTAAAGTTCTTATTGCAAACTTTTAATTGAACAGCAATTTCTGGTAAACCACGTCCAAATTTTTCACCAGCTAAAGTCATTACACTTTTTACCATCTGTCTTGTTATCATATTTTCGGAATACGGTTTGTATACCGCTTCCCAAAAGTCGAGTTCCTCATCCGTTACCTGGTGTAATATTTTTAGAGCAGCAGATTCATTAAGATCGTTTACATCTATTTTAGATATTTTCCCTTTTTCTGTTTCTTTGCTCGCTCTGACCACGTCAATTTTTCTAATCGCAGGGCCGGAACGAGATAAAAGAGTCCGAAGAAGAATATTTTTTAGTTCTCGAACATTCCCCCTGTAATTGTATTGGGTTAAATAAGCAGCAGCTTCCTTATCTGGAAATGGGACAGGCCCTTTTTCACCATGTTTTTTATACGTGGAGTATAACTTTCCGAGAAAATGAGTGGCCAGGTCAACAATATCCTCACGACGCTCGTTTAAGGAAGGTATATCTATAGTAAATTCCCTGATTCTGTGAAACAAGTCTTCTCTAAATCTTCCGGCACGAATCTCTTTTTGTAAATCTTTATTCGTAGCTGTTACAAGGAGAAGCTTTGAATGCCTTGAATGATTATCTCCAAGGCGTGTAAAGACTCCACTATCTAAAAAACGCAGTAGTTGCACCTGCGCACGGTGGTCCGCATCCCCTATCTCATCCAAAAAAACTACTCCTCTATTTGCCTCCTCCAGTATTCCTATTCGGTCAGTATCAGCCCCGGTATAAGCTCCTTTCTTATGCCCAAACAGTTCACTATAAGTTAACTCACCGCTAAATGCCGCTATATTGGTTTTTTTTACTCTTAATTTCGTTTTTTTTAAATTTGCCAATTGGAACAGTTCATTTAACCGAGAATATATATTGTTAAAGAAAAATTCTTTTCCTGAACCTGTTTCTCCGGTAATTAAAATAGAAGGCAGCCCGGGCAAATCTTCACTCTCTGATCCCCCTTCCCAGCGTAACATCCTGTTACAAATAGATTCTGCAATAATATCAATTTCCCTGATCACTGAACGGATTGCCCTGCTTTTGCCGATTACATTTCCAAGGGTATAAGAATGAACAGAAGGATCGCGGTATGTAATATCCTTTTTTAAACGGTCGATTTCCTGTTGTAATTCACCAATATGTAGATAACCATAAATATCCTTCCCTACTAACTCTGAAATAATTTCCAGTATTCTCTGATGTTCCATAATGAAATAATCTTCTTCAAAGCTATCTAGGTTTATAACCCCAAGAATATCGTCACCATATTGTATTGGCACAGCAAGTTCAGACTTCACAGAGTCGCTGACTTTTTGATAAAACCCTCTATTTTGAATTTCTGCTTCGACATTATTGCTCAGAATGGGTTTTCGCAAAAACGCGGAATAACCTGTAAGAGACCTCTCTTTTCTTGTGAGTTCCTCCCCTCCAACTTTTAGCCGTGGAATATATTGCTTCTCCCATTCCCTAGATTTTACCCCGATAATTTCCCTACCCTCTCCATCAACCGCAAGCCATTTACGGTCTCCAATCTTTTGAACAAGGGAGATCGTGCCGGTGTCAGCTCCGATCAACTCAGTAGCCTTAAAGAGAATCTTTCTTAAAAATGATTTAAAATCAGTCTGTTTAGCTGATCGAAGTTCCCTGATTTCATTCAAAACATTTATTTCAATATGTTCCTTACTTGTTTCCTGGATCAATTGTTCTACCATCATAGCGTGATTTTCTAATTGTTCTTTTTCAAACGGACTAAAACTATATTCTTTTTCTGTAAAGTAGTTGTTAATACAAACCACCTGGTTTGTGTTCGAGTCAAAACGGGGAACCATATATAGAGAGCATAAACCTAATTTTTCTGCAATTGATTTTCGCGCAAATTTTTGTTTCATTACATCGGGGATATAAAGAGGTTTCGGATGCTTTCCTTTTTTTATTATTCCTTTTTCCGTATCATACTCAACAACCTGGCTTATAAGGCTTTCATCTTTTAATACGCTTACCTGTAGGTTCCTTTCATAAGTATCTTTATCAGTAATATCTCTGGCAAAAGTTGCAAGAATTTCCATGGTATCCTGAGACTCTGCTTTTTTACTGGAAGCAACCGTAAAAATATATTTAGGAACCAGGACAGAAGCCAGTGTCAATTTATCAATCAGCTTAACAGCGGACTTTAACATCATATGGGCGGCCTCACGCTTTCTACTCGCGTCTATTTGCCTGGAAATAGCTATCCTCTGGTGGAAACGATGGGCCTGAAGAATACCCGGGGCAATTTCCATAAGAAATTTTTTGATAACATCTATATCATCCCCGGAAAGATTCTGATCGGGTTCCTTCCAATCGAGACAGATGACACCAATGCTTTTGCCTTGCTCCAGTACCGGAATAGCGAGAGAAGCGCCAACGCCATATTTTTTCTCAAATTCTTTTGGCTTGGAGTTGCTTCCTTTTTTTAAAGAAGAGTAGACTGAGTTCTTTTCCAGGAAAGCAGCAGATATAATTGAATCTTCCTGAAAAATAAAGTGAGAGGTCCCCCTGATTTCCGCGTAATGCTCACCACTGACAAATCGGCAAACTAACAAACCCTCTGTAAGGTCTTCCAGAAAAAAGCGGACCATCTTGCACGAACAAATATCTCTTATTTCTGAAGAAACAGAATATAGAATTTCTGCCAGATTTTCTTTCCCATAACCTGATATTTGTTCGTGCAAATGGTTTAATTTTTTCATTGGCCCTATCTTAGAATATCAGGAATTATGGCTGATAAAAATATAAAAATCATGATATTCTATATATATGATCATAACTAAACAGAAATTGACTGAAAATATTTTAAATTATGTGGCTGGTGAAAACGCTGTTTTTATCCTTGGCTGTGGCGATTGCGCTGCATTATGCCAGACAGGGGGAGAAGATCAGATAAAGGAAATGAAAGGTAAGTTGGAAAAGGCCGGGAAAAAAATAACCGGCACTGCAATAGTTAATGCCCCATGTCATGAACTGGATACAGCCCGTGTCTTCCGGCAGAATAGGAACCCGATTAACCAGTCGGACAGTATTCTGGTTTTGGCATGCGGCGCTGGAGTTCAGGCTGCCCGTGAAGCAACTGAAAAAAAAGTCCACCCTGGCTGTGATTCTCTCTTCATCGGAAACTCAAAAAGGCATATGCACTTTTATGAAAAGTGCTCTGCATGCGGTGAATGCGTATTAGATGAGTTCGGGGGAATTTGCCCGGTTACCAGATGCCCGAAAAGTTTATTGAACGGTCCTTGCTGCGGAGCTATTAACGGCAAATGCGAAGTCAATCAGACCATAGAATGTGTGTGGATTAAAATTTATGAGCGGCTAAAGCTGGAAGGCCGTCTTTCAACTCTTGATGCAATTCACTCTCCAATAAATCATAGCGTTACAATCCATCCCGGCCAGATAGAATAGGAAAAACACTATGGAACATACTGAAACAGGCGAAGTTGTAAAGGTTTTTAATCGTACTGTTGAAATCCGTGTCAATCCCACTGAAAATTGTGGGGCATGCGGCGTGAAAGACTCATGCCATACAGCACCGCGTATTTCAACAGAACGGCTTGTTACAGCCCTGGACCCTTTCGGACTGAAGATAGGACAACGGGTAAAAATCAATTTAGAGCCAAAAAATCTGCTAAAAGCATCCTTTATTGTGTTTGTTCTCCCACTCTTAGGACTTCTTCTGGGCGCGTTCGCAGGCTCCTTTGTTACCAGAACAGCAGGATATCGGGATTATTTAGAGCTGGGCGCTGTTATTGGAGGGTTTGCAGGCATAGGAATTTCCGTGCTTGGTTTAAGATCATACAACAAAAAACTTGAAAAAGCTGATAAATACTATCCTGCTGTTATAGAAATAATGCAATAAATGCTAAAAATAGATAGGCGGCAAGGGCAGGAGCTACAATTCAAAATGGAAAACTGAATGGGACGATTTACGAAGGAAAACCGCTCGAAGGGTTGAGGCCAGTGATGGCAGAGCTAAGCTCAGCTTTGCCGATGATCACAATTCGGTAAGGAAAACCGAATTCAAGTCTTCGCAGCTACTCTCCTTTGGGCGAATCTGCGGAGCTAATTGGACGGATGTTTTACAATCCGCCCGAAGGGTTGAGGCCATGGATGGCAGATGATCAAATAGGACTGCCGCCCTGGAGATCCAACAATAAAACTTCGTCCAAACGAAGTTTTTACAGGGTAATCTTAAAAAAACGTTCAGCTATCAGCTTTCAAAAAAAAAGCGGCAATCTTAAATTGCCGCATTTCTCTTTGGAGTTCCTATTTATGAACTCCGCCCCATATTTTTCATGGGTTTTTTGAGGCTCACGCCTCTTTTGATAAATTAAAACTAACCGATCCTAGCAAGGTGGCATCTCAGCTCCTATCAATCATTATAACTTAATATATAATCATTTTAATATTTTTCAAGTGTTATATGAAAAATAACCTGAATTTATTTTTCTTTTATCTGACAGCCATATTTGCCATTTCCATGACCGGAGCATTGCTTCCTTTAATAAGAAAATGGTCAAAAGAAACCTTCAGGCTGATAATCAGCTTTGGTGCCGGGATTTTGTTTGGAGCTAGCTTTTTTCATATGCTGCCGGAAACTATCCAACCACTTGGCAAAAACGTCGGAATACCCATAATGGTTGGTTTTTTTACTATTTACATATTAGAAAAATTTGTGATGGTACATGCGTGCGAAGAGGATGTTTGTGACATCCACGTAGTAGGAATTTCGGCTTTTTTGGGTATTTCTTTTCACAGCTTGCTGGAAGGCGTGTCTATGGGTGCCGGGTTCATCGCGAAAGATATTGTTTTTATGGTATTTTTAGCCATTGTGATTCATAAGTTTCCCTCTGCTTTATCTCTTACCGGCATCTTGATTGCAGGAGGATACAAAAGAAAAAAAATCATTCAATTGGCAGTCTTATTTTCTTTAACTACTCCTGTTGGAGCACTTATCTCATTTTTTATTCTCCAAAACCTGAATGAAGTTATATTAGCGTGGGCAATAGGAATATCAGCAGGAACATTCTTATGCATTGCTACCAGCGACCTGTTACCGTTGGTTCATCAGCACAATCCCAAAAAATACTTTAATCTTTTGAGTTTACTCACAGGCATTTTCGTCATGTGGCTGGGGAAAGCTTTATTGCAGGCATGATGTATTAGCGGTATGACTATACCTTTTTAAAGGATACGGATTTTAACTTTTTTTCTTTAAGGTTTTAAACAAAATGAGAAAAACAATTTCAATTTTTTTACTGGTATTTTTTTTAATTTCCTGTGCAAGCACTCCTCAAAAGAGCGCCGATAGCTTTATAGCCCAGTATGGCATTAAAGATCCGGTCCCTCATCAGTTTAAGGCCTGTTTTTCCTATGGTTGCAATAATTCAAAACTGGTTCAATTAAACAACAGTCAGTGGGACCGTATCCGAAAAGTTTTTAAACCGGCGTCCACAGATGCGTCTATGGAAAGAAAAAAAATCGCCCAAGCCATCAGCATCCTTGAGTCTATCGTCGGAAAACTTACCAAAACTAATGGTGATATCGGTGGTACGTTCCCCGGTGCGTTTATGAGAAACCAAATGGATTGCGAAGATGAGACAATTAACACAAGCACTTATCTCACCATGTTAAAAATAGATAATATGATCACTTTTCATGATTTGCGCGAACCGGCTCGTCGCGGATATTTTCTTAACGGATGGCCTCATATGGCTCCGGTAATTTTGGAAAAAGGCTCTGGGAAAAAATATGTAGTGGACGCCTGGTTCCTGGATAACGGCGAACTTCCTTATATTCTGAGATATAATGAATGGAAAGCTGGATGGCGTCCGGAAAGAAATTTTAATAAAAAAGACCTGTCACCTTCCAATTAAACCTTTAAAGTGAAAAAAGTTTTAAATTCCTATCTACACTTCATTGAATTATACAGATAAAAACAGTTACAATATTGCACTTTCTAGGCAGATATCTGCTTTTATTGTAACAAATTGACACTTTTGCAGACAAACTGACAGGAATCTTTTTGGAAAAAATAGTGAAAATATTTAGACGGAATTGGTAGGCTTTATTTCGATTTGGATTTAGGAGAACCTTCTTTTTTCTTAGTTTCTTTTTTTGCCTTTAATGTTTTTGTTTTTTTAGTTTCTTTTTTAACTTTGGTTTCTTTCTTTTCCTTGGCTTCTTTTTTTACTTTGGTCTCTTTCTTTTCCTTGGTTTCTTTTTTCGCTGGAGCTTTCTTTTTGGTTTCTTTCTTTACCGGAGTTTTCTTTTTTTCTTTTGTTTCTTTCTCTTTGGTTTCCTTTTTGTCTTTAGTCTCTTTATCAACCCATTCCAGAACGGCCATCTTAGCTGCATCTCCATTTCGGTTTCCCAAGTGATATATTCTAGTATAGCCGCCATTTCTTTTCGCAAATCTCGGCCCTAACGTATCAAACAATTTTATAAGGGTTTCTTTATTTTTTATAGTTTTAAAGGCAACCCTCCTGGAATTCAAATCACCTCGTTTGGCCAACGTAATTACTTTATCCGCCCTTCGCCTTAACTCTTTCGCCTTTGCCAGGGTAGTTACAATTTGCTCATGTTTAATAAGCGATGAAACGAGGTTATTGAACAGGGCTTTTCTGTGGCTTGCGTTTCTACCAAGTATCTTCCCTGCTTTCAAATGGCGCATTATTGTTTTTTCTCCTGTTCAAGAATTTTGAGCTGCTCTTTATCCTCCTCTGATATTTCATATCCCAGAGTCAAACCCATTTCTTCCATGATTTCTTTAATCTCATTAAGCGATTTTCGACCAAAGTTGCGGGTTTTCAACATTTCTGTATCTGTTTTTTGAACTAACTCTCCAAGTGTTTTGATATTAGCGTTTTTCAAACAATTATAAGACCGGACGGAGAGTTCTAATTCTTCAACACTTTTTGCCAGAGCCTTAATTGTTTTCATTTTTTGTTCATCTACTTCCGGCACAGTCTGCTCCGGTTCTTCTTCAAAGTTAATAAAAATCTGCAAATGATCTTTCATGATTTTAGCGGCATGAGCTATGGCATCTTCAGGAATAATGCTTCCATTTGTCCAAATTTCAAAAACCAGTCTGTCAAAATTACTTGATTGTTTTACGCGTGTTTTTTCAACATGAAAATTTGCACGTTGAATAGGAGAGAAAAGGGCGTCGATAGGGATCATTTGAATATCTGTCTCTTCATCAACATCTTGTTGCTCTGCCGGGAGATACCCTCTTCCTTTATTAACAATTAATTCAGCGTCTAATTTGCCGTCCTGGTCTAAAGTTGCGATAACATGATCCGGATTCAATATTTCTACATCATTACCCGTTTCAATCGAACCTGCTGTTAGCGGACCAGGGGTTTTGGCTTTTATATAAATTTTCTTTGGCCCATCGGAATGAAGCTTTATTTTTAGTTCTTTAATGTTAAGAATAATATCGATAATATCTTCTACCACGCCTGGAAGTGATGAAAATTCATGATAAACTTTATCAAACTTAACCGCTGTAACTGCGGCTCCCTGGATGGACGAAAGCAGGAAACGCCTTAACGAGTTGCCAATAGTTATTCCAAAGCCCCTTTCAAACGGCTGGGCAATAAATTTTCCATATATTTCATTTTTTTCCACACATTCCAGTCTTTTCGGTTTAGTAAGACCTTCCCACGGAGTATTATCCATTGCTTCCCCCAACAAAAAAGTAAAAAGATATATTTTAAATACTAAAAACTTATAAAAATCTTAACAAGATTATTTTGAGTAGAGTTCTACGATTAACTGTTCTTGAATTGGAATTGTAATATTTTCTCGTTTAGGTTCGTCAAGAATAATTCCCTTTAAAGAATCCTGGTCAAAACTAAGCCATGCCGGGAGATGAGATGTTTCCATTTTTTTTAGAGACTCATGAATAGGCATAATATCAATGCTTTTCATTTTCAATTCCACCTCATCGCCTTTTGATACAAGCAACGATGGAATATTGACCTTTCTTTTGTTAAGGCTGAAGTGATTGTGCCTCACCAACTGCCTGGCCAGTTTTCTTGAAGTTGCCAGGCCCAACCTGTAGATCACATTATCCAGACGTCTCTCCAGGAGTTGCAAAAGATTTTCTCCGGTAATTCCCTTTTTCCTGTCAGCCGTTTCAAAATACGATCTGAATTGTTTTTCCAACACCCCGTAAATTCTTTTTACTTTTTGTTTCTCTCTCAATTGAATGCCATAAGTGGAAAATTTTTGTCGCCTTTGTCCGTGTTGGCCGGGCGGGTAGCTTCGCTTATCCATAGCACATTTGTTTGTTAAACAGCGTTCTCCTTTGAGAAAGAGTTTCATGTTTTCTCTTCGGCACAGTCTGCACACGGAATCCTTATATCTAGCCAATCAAAATCCTCCAAAAAAATGAATGTCAAGTTTCATAATATTATACCCTCCGCCTTTTGGGAGGTCTGCAACCATTATGAGGAATAGCAGTCACATCTTTTATAATGCTTATTTGCAATCCAGCCGCCTGCAAAGCCCGAATGGCAGCTTCCCTTCCGGCGCCAGGACCTTTTACATAAACTTCAATTTTCTTTAATCCCATATCCATGGCTTTTCTTGCGGCGTGTTCTGCCGCTCTCTGCGCGGCAAAAGGAGTACTCTTTCTCGCGCCTTTAAATCCTTGAGTTCCAGCAGAAGCCCAGGCAATAACATTCCCCGACTTATCAGACAGGGTTACTATAGTATTGTTAAATGTCGATTGAATATGGGCTATTCCAATTTCAGAGACACGCCTGGATCGTTTTTTCGAAACTTTTTTTTCCATTACTTCTCCTTCCGTTTAGCTCCAACAGTTTTTTTCGGGCCTTTCCTTGTTCTGGCATTTGTGTTTGTTCGCTGCCCTCGCACGGGAAGCCCTCGTCGATGTCTCAATCCACGATAACTCCCAATATCCATTAATCTCTTAATTTTAATATTAATATCTTTTCTCAGGTCACCTTCTACCTTACATTTTTTCTCAAGTACACCTCTGATAAGAGTAATCTCCTGATCTGTTAAATCTTTTACTTTTACTGCAGGCGAAATGGATGTTTCTTTCAATATATTGTTCGACACAGTTCTTCCAATACCAAATATATAAGTTAAAGCTATTTCAACTCTCTTGTTATTTGGAATATCAACTCCTGCTATTCTTGGCAAAACTACCTCCTATCCTTGTCTTTGTTTATGTTTAGGATTTACACAAATCACTCTTACCACTCTTTTGCGGCGTATTATTTTACACTTATCACATATCGGTTTAACTGAAGATCTTACTTTCATAATAGTTCCCTAAATTCTATCGTTTTAAACTATTTTTTTATTTATATCTATATGTAATTCTTCCTCGAGTTAAATCATAAGGTGACAATTCCACTTTAACTTTATCCCCACGAAGAATTCTGATAAAGTGCATTCTCATTTTCCCGGAAATATGGGCGAGTACTTTATGTCCGTTTTCCAGTTCAACACGAAACACAGCATTCGGAAGAGGCTCTATGACAGTTCCTTCAACTTCAACTGCTTCTTCTTTTGCCATATGATTTAACCATCAACAAACCTTAATTAAATTTACTTAAAATATCCGCTTCATCATTTGTTATTGCAATTGTATGCTCAAAGTGAGCTGATAATTTTCGATCCGCAGTTATGACTGTCCATTGGTCATCTAATATTTTTACTTCATGTGTGCCTAAATTCATCATCGGCTCCAGCGCTAAAACCATACCTTCTTTTAAAAGTGGTCCTCTCCTGTCATTTTCAGGGACAAAGTTCGGTATTTGAGGTTCTTCATGCAGGTTACTACCAATACCATGCCCAACAAAATCCCTTACAACAGAGTATCCTTTATCTTCCGCAAAAGCCTGAATGGACCCTGAAATATCGTAAAGATGATTTCCGGCTCTTCCTTTTTCAATAGCTATGTAAAGGGCTTTTTCTGTATCTTCAAGCAGTCTTGCCGCTTCCTCAGTAATTTCACCGATTCCGACTGTTATGGCGGCATCGCCAAAATATCCATCGTAAAGAGACCCTAAGTCAAAGCCGACAACATCACCTTCTTTTAACTGCAGCGTTGACGGCACTCCATGAACAACCGACTCATTAACAGAGGTACAAAGGCTGCTTGGGAAACCTCTATAACCTTTAAACGCCGGGACAGCTCCCCTTTTAGTTATACCCTTTTCCGCGATTTCATCCAGCTTTTTTGTCGTAACACCTGGCCGAACCGCATCTTTTACTTCCTTTAAAGTTTCTGCAACTATTTGACAGCTTTTTCGTATCTTTTCAATTTCTTGCCGGGATTTTAAAACTATCAATTTCTCAGCACGTCCTATGTTATCAAATTTGTGATTCTTGAAAAGATTTCCTGTATATCTCCGTCACCCTTAATCGCATTCAGTTTTCCATTTTTTTGATAATAATCTTTTAATGGTTCGGTCTCTTTTCTATAGACTTCAAACCTTTTTTGAATTGTTTCCTCTTTATCATCATCTCTTTGATAAAGCTCTCCATCACATTTATCGCAAACACCTTCTTTTTTAGAAGGATTTGACATTATGTGATACCCTTCGCCACATTCTCTGCAAGTCCATCTACCCGTAAGCCGTTGAACTAAATTGTCAAAATCTACTTCAAAATCTATTAGATGGTCAATATCCATTTCCATTTGTTTCAGTGCTTGTGAGAGGGCTTCTGCCTGTTGAATAGTACGGGGAAAACCATCCAAAATAAATCCTGTCGAACAATCCGGATTATCGAGCCTGTCTTTTATTATTCCAATAACGACGCTGTCAGGCACCAGTTTTCCTTGATCCATATAAGATTTTGCTTTCAAACCCATTTCTGTTTTATTTTTTACTGCTTGCCTCAAAATATCTCCGGTGGAAATCTGCTGGATATTGAATTTATGAGCCAGCAATTTTGCTTGTGTTCCCTTTCCTGCTCCTGGTGGACCGAGTAAAATTAATCGCATATCAAATCTCTCAGCCTTTTCTCCCTTTTAATTTTCCTTTTTTCATAAAGCCTTCATAACTTCTCATGTGAAGATGGGACTCGATCTGTTGCATAGTATCCATTGAAACACCCACCACAATTAAAAGACTTGTGCCACCGAAATAAAAAGGTATGTTCATATAACGGATCAAATAGTCTGGAAGAACACAAATTAAAGACAAATAAATGGCCCCACAAAAAGTAATTCGCGAAAGAATTTTATCGATGTATTCCGAAGTCCTTCCTCCGGGTCTAATGCCTGGAACAAAACCGCCATGCTTTTTCATATTATCTGCCACATCCACGGGATTAAAAATAATTGCCGTGTAAAAATAACAAAAGAAAAATACTGCTCCGATAAAGACAAGACTATAAAATAATGTTGCGGGAGTTAAGTTCGCTGAGATAGTGGCCATCCACGGATGATCGATAAATTGGGCTATGGTAGCGGGAAACATTATAATGGAAGAAGCAAATATTGGAGGTATAACACCAGATGTATTTATCTTAAGAGGCAAATGTGTACTTTGTCCCCCATACATTTTTCTTCCTACAATTCTCTTTGCATATTGAATTGGTATTTTCCTTTGTCCACTTTCAAAAAAGACAATTACTCCCACAATAAAAATCATAAATATTAATAAAAGAATCATCACAAAGGGCTGCAATTCACCGGTTCCCAATAATCGAAATGAATTGATAATGGCTGCAGGGGTTCCGGCAACAATTCCAGCAAAAATAATCAGGGATATTCCGTTTCCTATTCCTCTTTCAGAAATTTGTTCTCCCAACCACATAATAAACGAAGTTCCAGCGGTTAAAGTTAAAATCGTCATCAAACGAAAGGATAAACCGGGTTCAGGAACAATTAGTGCTCCGGTAGGACTTCTCATAGCTTCCAAACCGATGCTGATGCCGGTACTTTGAACAACGCTTAAAAGTACTGTCCCGTAACGGGTATATTGAGTAATTTTTTTTTGTCCCTGTTCTCCTTCTTTTTTTAGCTTTTCCAGATACGGCCAAACAATCGTTAAGAGCTGCAAAATAATGGAAGCACTGATGTAAGGCATTATGCCTAACGCAAAAATGGTCAGCCTGCTTAACGCGCCTCCGGAGAACATATCAAAAAAACCAAGAATTGTTCCCTGGGTCCTTGCAAAAAATTCCGCCAGAGCTGCTCCGTTTATTCCCGGAGTGGGAATATGCGCTCCTATACGGTAAACAGCCAGCATAGCCAGCGTAAAAAGAATTCTCTTCTTTAACTCCGGGATTTTGAATACATTCTGAAAACCGGCTTCGCTCATAAATTAGTCATTAGTTATCAGTCACTGGTCATTAATTATTAACAAATGATGTTTTCTCCCAATGGCTATTGACCATTGACAAATGACAAGTTTAAACCACTACAGCTTTTCCTCCAGCTTCTTCAATTTTTTTCATTGCGGATTTGCTGAATTTCTTAGCATGTACGATCACTGGTTTTGTCAACTCCCCTTCCCCTAAAATTTTTATCGGCTGCTTTCTTTTCAATATTTTTTTTTCACACAATAACTCAAGTGTAATTGGATCGTTGCTTTCTATTTTGTTCAAATCCTTCAGATTTAAAATGTTGTAATTTATTCTAAAAATATTGGTAAAACCCCTCTTGGGCAATCTTCTCTGAATGGGCATCTGGCCCCCTTCAAACCATGTAGGAACACCTCCACCGGAACGGGAACCTTGTCCCTTATGTCCTCGACAACTGGTTTTCCCGTGGCCGGATCCAACACCCCTTCCTATCCTTTTTGTTTTTTTCCGTGATCCTGCCGCAGGCTTGAGTTCAGAGAGTTTCATTATTTTCTTTCATGATAAATTTCATTTAAATCTATATCTCTTTGTTCCGCTATGGACTTTGGTGATCTTAAACTCCTCAACCCTGCCATTGTGGCATTAACAACATTATGAGGATTTTTGGATCTTAAAGATTTTGTTAAAATATCTCTAATCCCTGTTGCTTCTAAAATCGCTTTTACCGCGCCTCCCGCAATGACACCGGTACCTTTGGATGCTGGTTTTAATAAAACTCTTCCAGCTCCAAAGTGTCCCATGACTTGATACGGAATAGTACTCCCCACCAGGGGGACAGTTATCATCTCTTTTTTTGCTTTTTCTATTCCTTTTCTTATGGCTTCTGGAACTTCATTTGCTTTGCCAAGCCCAACTCCAACACGGCCTGCTTTATCACCAACTACCACTAAAGCAGAAAAACTAAACCGTTTTCCGCCTTTGACAACCTTAGAGACACGATTAATATAAATGACTTTTTCGGCTAATTCTTTTTTATCAAATTGAGCTACGTTCATAATTATTTTCTACTTTTTCTCACAATAGTTATTAAAATTGAAGGCCTTTTTCCCTTGCTCCTACGGCTAAAGCTTTGATCCGACCGTTATAAATAAATCCATTACGATCAAACACCACTTTTTTTATACCCTTTTGCAATGCCTTTTCGCCTATATCTTCTCCAATAATCTTTGCCGTATCACAAGTTCCTGTTTTTTTTATTCTTTTTTTAACTTCTTTTTCTACTGTAGAGCTGGCTATTAAAGTGACTCCTTCATTATCATTAATAATTTGAGCATACATATGTGTCAGACTTCTAAAAACAGTAAGACGAGGCACTTCCGCGGTACCAAATATTTTTCTCCTGATTCTCCGCTTTCTATTTAATCTGCTCTGTAGTTTTTTATTTTTCATAATAAAAGATAACCTTTATTGCTTTGCACCAACCGCAGATTTACCTGCCTTCCTGATAACAGTCTCATTCTCATACCTGATTCCTTTTCCCTTATACGGCTCAGGTGGTTTTAAACCTCTAATTTCAGCCGCTACCTGACCTACTTTTTCTTTATTTATCCCTTTTACAATGATTTCGTTTTTTTTTGTTACCTCAAACTCTATTCCTTTAGGGGCAGGATACTCCACCGGCTTTGAGAATCCGAGGTGAAGAGTCAAATTCTTACCATTAAGCATGGATCTATATCCAACTCCCTGAATTTGTAAAGTTTTTTTATAACTTTTTGTAACCCCGGTTACCATATTATTTATTAAGGACCGTGTAAGTCCATGGAGCGATTTATTCAGCTTTGAATCATTTGGACGGGAAATTACAACAACTCCATCCATTATTTTCACTTTTATATTTGGATGAGCTTCCCAAACCAGTTCCCCTTTAGGTCCTTTAACCTTAATTTCATTCTTCTTGATTCCCACATCTACTCCCTGTGGTATTTGTATTGGAATTTTCCCGATTCTAGACATAATAACGTTACTCTAAATAAGTTAACTTGGCTCCGCTTTACAATTGAAATAATGAGGTTTAGTTTAACCGGTAATCCGCAACAAAAAACCAGAACCAAAGCAGATTACCAAACATGCCCGATTACTTCGCCACCTATTCCTTCCTGCCTGCAAACTCTATCTGATAACAGTCCCCGGGATGTTGAAATCAACGCAATTCCCAACCCATTTAAAACTTTAGGAATTTTGTTTTTTGATACATATATCCGATTTCCGGGTTTGCTAATTCTTTGTATCCCTTGAATGATATTATTGTTATCAATATCATATTTCAAATAAACACGGATAATTCCATGTTTTTTGCTTTTTATCAATTTGTAGTTTTTAATGTACCCCTCTTCTTTCAATAGTATAGCTATGTCGATTTTAACTTTTGACACAGGGATATCTACTTTGTCATGCTTGGCCATCAAAGCATTTCTGATACGAGTAAGCATATCAGCAATAGGGTCGGTCATAGACATAATTATTCCTTTTTTTATTAAGAATTAGCATTTAGCAATTAACAATTGATAAAAAAGAACTGATTATTGTTAATTGGTTGGCTACCAGCTTGCTTTAATTACTCCCGGGATTTCCCCTTTTGACGCTAAAGTCCTGAAACAAATTCGGCACATTGAAAATTTTCTTATAAAAGCTCTTGGTCGGCCGCAAAGGAGGCATCTGTTGTACTCCCTGACTGCAAATTTTTGTTTTCTTCGTGCTTTAGCAACTAATGATTTTTTAGCCATCTTGTTTTTTAATCCTAAAAGGCATACCCATTAACTTCAAAAGGCTTTTTCCTTCCTCATTTGATTTTGCGTCTGTAACTATAGTGATATTCATTCCAAGAATTTTTTCTATCATATCGTAATGTATCTCAGGAAATATCAGTTGCTCTTTAATGCCCATAGTATAATTTCCCCTTCCGTCAAAGCCCTTTTCCGAAACACCTCTAAAATCTCTAACACGAGGCAGCGCAACATTAACCAGCCGATCATAAAATTCATACATTCTTTTTCGTCTTAAAATGACTGACACCCCGATAGGAGATCCTTCTTTCAATTTGAAATTAGAAATAGATTTTTTTGCTTTCGTGATCACGGGTTTTTGACCTGCGATTATTTTCAGCTGTTCCAATGCAGAATCAATAATCTTTGCGTTTTGTGTAGCTTCACCCAACCCTATGTTTAAGACAATTTTCTTAAACCTTGGCACCTGGTTTATATTTTTGTAATTAAAATCTTTTCGCAGTTGCGGAACAACTTTTTCCTGATAAAACTTTATTAATCTTGCCATAAATTAACTTTTATCTAAAATTTCGCCACATTTTTTACAAATCCGAACGTTTTTCCCATCTTCCAACTTTTTTTTCCCAACACGGACCGCGCGATCACATTTCACACAAATAACCATGACATTTGAACCGTGAAATCTTGCTTCTTTTTCCACGATGCCGCCCTTGCCGGTTTGTGGGTTTGCTTTCGTGTGTCTTTTTATCATGTTCAATCTTTCAACAATCAGTTGGTTTTCCTCTGGAAAGACCACTAGCACCTTTCCTTTTTTACCCCGTTCTTTCCCGGAAATTACCTTAACCAGATCTTCTTTTTTAAATTTTAAATTTGACATAATACACGGATAAAAACGCTACAAAACTCCCGGCGCCAGAGAAACTATTTTCATAAACCGTCTTGCTCTTAACTCTCTCGCAACGGGGCCGAAGATTCTTGTTCCAACAGGTTCTTTTTGAGCATCAACAAGCACAGCAGCATTGTCATCGAATTTAATATAAGATCCGTTTGGACGACCAACAGCTTTTTTCGTTCTTACGACAACTGCCTTTTTAATTTCTCCTTTTTTTACATTGCTGTTTGTCGCAGCTTCTTTTATTGCTATAACAACGATATCACCAATAGTCGCATATCTTCTTCCGGAACCACCCAGTATTTTAATGCATTGTCCTTTTCTGGCGCCGGAATTATCTGCTATAACTAAATTGGTTCTTAATTGTATCATTATTAAGCCTCAGCCCCCTTTGACATGATTTCCAGCAACCTCCATCTTTTATCTTTACTTATGGGCCTCGATTCAACAATCCTAACTTTATCTCCAATTTGACATTCATTTTTATGATCATGCGCTTTATATTTTTTGGCCCGGCGAATCATTTTATTAAATACCGGATGCCTCACCATGCGCGAAACTTTAACAACAACAGTTTTATCCATCTTGTCGCTGATAACGTCTCCGATTAAGACATTTTTTCTTTTAACTTTGTTCAACTGTTTTCTCCGCCTTTTTTTCTTTAATAATAGTTTTTACGCGAGCAACATCTCTTCTCAAGATTTTCAAGCGGCTGGGATTTTCAATTTTCCCGGTTGCCATCTGAATTTTTAAATTGAAGAGCTCGCTCCTAAAATCTTTCTTTTTTTCAATAAGTTCTTCTACCGAAAAATTTCTAAGTTCTGTCGCTTTCATAATGGTATAGGATTAGTCCTTGGTTATAAATTTAGTATGAATTGGCAATTTTTGAGCGGCCAAACGCATAGCTTCTTTGGCAATATCTGAAGAAACCCCTTCCATTTCATAAAGAATTCTCCCGGGCTTTACAACAGCCACCCAGAATTCAGGAGCCCCTTTTCCTTTCCCCATACGAGTTTCTGCCGGCTTTTTTGAAACTGGTTTATCCGGGAATATCCGAAGCCAAACTTTGCCGCCTCTTTTAATATGTCTTGTCATGGCGATACGAGCCGCTTCAATCTGCCGATTTGTAATCCAGCCTGGATCCAGAGCCATAAGACCGTAGGAGCCGAAATTAAGAGAAGACCCTCTAAAAGCCAGTCCTCTCATTCGCCCTTTCTGGCGCTTGCGGTACTTAACTTTTTTTGGCATTAACATGATTACGGCTCCGGATTGACTTCTATTTTGTTTTTAGCGGGTTCTTTCTTTTCAGGAATAATCTCTCCGTGAAAGATCCAGACTTTTACTCCTATTATTCCATATGTTGTTCGGGATTCCGCAAAACCATAATCTATATTCGCCCTTAATGTATGCAACGGCACTCTTCCCTGGCGATACCACTCGGTTCTCGCGATTTCCGCTCCGCCCAGGCGGCCAGCACAGTTAATCCGTATTCCCTTTGCGCCAAAACGTAAAGCGGTTGTAACGCTTTTTTTCATTGCACGACGAAAAGCTACACGTCTTTCCAGCTGAAGAGCGATGTTTTCCGCCACCAGCTGAGCATCAATTTCAGTTTTTCGCACTTCTTTAATATTTAAAGATAACTGTTTGCTATCGACCCATTTCTGAAGATTTACCTTTAAACGATCAATTTCAAATCCTCTTTTCCCAATAATTATTCCCGGTCTCGCGGAGAATACATTTATTGAAATTTTTTGTGCAGCTCTTTCAATTTCTATTTTTGAAACCCCGGCATGATAAAGTTTCTTTTTTAAAAAATTTCTAATTTCCAGGTCTTCATGCAAAAGTTTTACGTAGTCTTTTTTGGCATACCATTGTGATAACCAGGAACGAGTAATGCCAATTCTAAAACTGATCGGATGGACTTTCTGACCCAATTATTTTCCCTCCATACTGTTGGTCAATATATTTAATCTCCCTTTTCTTTTAAAACTACAGAAATATGACTGGTTCTTTTAAAAATGGAATCCGCCATCCCCCTTGCCCTGGGCATATTTCTTTTCCAGGTAGGTCCCTCATTTACGATTATGGTACTAATAATAAGGGAATCAACATCGTCTACTTTTTGATTTTCCTGAGCGTTTGCAATGGCTGACTTGAGCAATTTCTCTATAATTCTAGCCGCTAGTTTATTGGTAAAATGCAATATATTTAGCGCCTTGCCTATGTTTTTTTGCCTGATAAGATTTGCTACCAGCCGCGCTTTGCGGGGTGAGGTCCTGACAAATTTTAATGTAGCTTTTGCTTCCATATTTTATTCTCTTATAAAAAAACCTATGATACCGCGGTCGTCTTTTTAGTACGGCCGCTGTGTGCCCTGAATATCCTTGTTGGAGAAAACTCTCCTAACTTATGACCCACCATGTTTTCAGTAATGTAAACCGGAATAAATTTTTTCCCATTATGAACTGCAAGGGTATGTCCTATGAAATCCGGAGCGATGGTAGATCGCCTGGACCATGTTTTGATAATCTTGTTTTCATTTCTACTGTTCATATCTTCTATTTTTTTCCCCAGGCTTGATTCAATGTAAGGTCCTTTTTTTATTGATCGTGCCATGCAAACTCCTTTAACAATTAGCTTTAAGTTGCGAGAGACCAGCTTTCAGCACACTCGCTGTTGAAGATATTATTTTTTCTTCCGTTTTGTAACGATAAATTTACTGCTAACATTTCTTTTCTTACGAGTTTTATAACCTTTGGCAAGCGTTCCCCAGGGCGATACCGGATGTCTTCCGCCGGATGATTTTCCTTCTCCTCCACCCATCGGATGGTCCACTGGATTCATTGCCACACCCCGAACATGCGGACGTTTTCCCAACCACCGATTTCTGCCTGCTTTTCCTGTTTTTATAATCTCATGTTCCTCGTTTCCAACCTTACCTACCGTAGCTTTGCATTGAGAAAAAATCTTTCTAACTTCACCGGAAGTTAATTTTACATGACAATATTTGCCTTCCCGGGCCATAATCTGAGCCCATGCACCAGCACTTCTAACCAATTGAGCGCCTTTTCCTGTTTTCAATTCAATGTTATGAATTATAGTTCCAACAGGGATATCTTTTAAAGGAAGTGAATTCCCGGGTTTGATCTCTGCGTCACTGCCTGACTTTAGCATGTCCCCGACTTTAACGCTCTCCGCTGCAACAATGTACCTTTTTTCTCCATCCACATAATTGAGCAACGCAATGCGGCTTGACCGGTTAGGATCATATTCTATAGTCGCCACTTTTGCTGAAACATCATCTTTATCCCTTTTAAAATCAATAACGCGATACCTTTTTTTATGCCCTCCTCCACGGAATCTAACCGTAACTCTTCCCAAATTGTTACGGCCTGCCTTCTCTTTTAGAGGTTTTAAGAGAGATTTTTCCGGTCTATTCGTAGTCAGTTCTTCAAATGTGGAAACCGTTTTAAAACGAGAACCGGGAGAAGTAGGTTTAATTTTTCGAATACCCATAATTAGACTCCTTCAAACAACTGGATGCTGTCTCCTTCTTTTACCGTAACGATTGCTTTTTTCCATTCAGGCTTAAAACCGGAATTCCGACCCACCCTGGTTTTCTTACCATGATAAACACAGGTTCTTACATTCAATACTTTAACTTTAAAGAGCTCTTCTACAGCAGCTTTAATCTCATGCTTGTTCGCATTTAAATTTGTTTGAAAAGTATACTTATTATGATTAGCCTGCTGGTCACTGCTTTTTTCAGTTATTAACGGTTTGATAATAACTCGATAAATATCTTTCATTATTGTAATCTTTCTTCAATTTTAGAAATAGTACTCTGAGTTAAAATCAGTTTGGAACTGTACAGTAAATCATAAACATTAAGACCAGCCAGATTTAAAACACGAGCATTAGGTAAATTCCTTGCCGCAAGCTGCAGGTTTTTATTTTCCTGTTCTATTAGAAATAATGCTTTGTTAAGAATTTTTAAATCCTTGAGCAAAAGAGCGACCTCTTTTGTTTTTGAGAATTGCGATTCAAATTTATCCAACACAACAATGTCATTATTTTTTACCTTATAAGAAAGCGCGGATTTTAAAGCTATTTTCCGAACTTTTTTGGGAACCTTATAGGAATAATCTCTCGGTTTTGGACCAAAGCTGACTCCTCCTCCCCGCCAAATAGGTGATCTTGAAGATCCGGCTCTTGCTCTACCCGTTCCTTTTTGCTTCCATGGTTTTTTACCACCACCCCTGACCTCATCCCTTATTTTAGTGGAAGCCGTGCCTCTCCTTTTATTCGCGAGTTGCATGACAACAACCTCATGAAGGATGTGCTCATTAATGTCCGCACCAAAGACGTCTTCACTAACTTCTAAGCTGCCGACCTTTTTATTTTTAGTATCAACTATGGCTAATTCCATGCTATTCCACCATTTTTTTAATTATTAAAACCCCGCCATTACATCCGGGAACAGCTCCCTTAAGCAATATAAGGTTTTCATTTTTCTTGACATCGGCAATTTCTATATTTATCGTTGTAACTTTCACGCTTCCCATATGCCCCGGCATTTTTTTTCCTTTATAAACTTTACCGGGATAGGCACACTGACCAATAGCGCCTCCATGACGAAAGTTCTCATGGCTGCCTCTTGTCGCTGTTAATCCTTTAAAACCGTGTCTTTTTATAACACCGGCAAATCCGCGTCCTTTTGAAGTTCCGGTGACTTTAACTTTTTCACCTGTTTTAAATATATCTACTCCTATTACCTCTCCCTCTTTAACCTTTTCCGCATCGCAGCGGATTTCTTTTAAAAATCTGCTGGTAGGTGCTTTGTGTTTTTTGAAATGTCCGGCAATAGGTTTATTCACTTTTTTTGCGTTATTTTTTAGAAAACTCAACTGAACGGCGCTATATCCATCCTTCACGACTGTTTTTTTCTGAACAACAGTACACGGGCCGGCTTCAATCACAGTCACAGGGGTCACATCTCCTTCTTCTGTGAAAACCTGTGTCATTCCTACTTTTTTGCCTAAAAGTCCGTTAATCATATTTTTATCTCAACATCCACTCCAGCTGATAAATCTAATTTCATCAATGCGTCTACTGTTTGAGGAGTAGGCTCGAGGATTTCTAATAGCCTTTTATGTGTTCTTATTTCAAATTGCTCTCTGGATTTTTTATCAACATGCGGCGACCTTAGCACTGTCCACCGATTTTTAACAGTTGGTAATGGTATAGGTCCTGCCACCTTAGCGCCGGTTCTTTGCGCAGTGTTAACAATTTCACTAACAGACTGGTCTAACATTCTGTGGTCAAACGCTTTTAGTTTTATTCTTATCTTCTGATTTGTCATTTATTAGTTTTCAGTTAAAAAAATAATTTCAATTCCTGAACGCTTCATTCTATTTATTTAGTAATTTCACTAACAACGCCCGCGCCTATGGTGCGGCCGCCTTCCCTGATAGCAAAGCGCAGTTCTTTTTCCATGGCAATAGGAGTGATCAGCTTGACTATAAAGGTTGTATTATCTCCCGGCATTACCATCTCTACCCCTTCCGGTAACGTTACCACGCCTGTCACGTCAGTGGTCCGAAAGTAAAAT
>Ga0208638_1000033_pt1 | contig 124500 bp, 112 predicted proteins | sample ETNtaG_34_FD_185753 | JGI IMG/M metagenome (GOLD analysis project Ga0208638, IMG submission 185753) | Marine microbial and viral communities from oxygen minimum zone, Eastern Pacific Ocean - ETNP201306SV51 (SPAdes) (version 2) | ecosystem: Environmental > Aquatic > Marine > Oceanic ...
TTCTTCATAGGTTATTGAGGTTAATGTTTGTTCGCCTTGTAAACTTGCAAAACGTGGTTTTTCGTCGTCAGTAGCTTCTCCAATTTGCACCATTGCTCCAAATCTTCCTAAACGTGCATATACATTTTTACCACTTTCAGGATCTACACCCAGCAAACGTTCACCTGTAGCTCTACTTGCATTTTCAGATACATCCTCAACCATTGGATTAAAAGCTCCGTAAAATTCTTTTATCATTTCAATCCAATCTTCTTTTCCTTCGGCAATCTCATCAAATTCATTTTCTACTTTTGCAGTAAAACCATAATCTAAAATTTCTTGAAAATTAGCAACTAAAAAGTCGTTTACAATATTTCCTATATCGGTTGGAACAAGTTTTCCTTTATCAGCCCCTACTTTTTCTGATAAAATTTCTTCTTTAACATTACCTTTAGTTAATCTGAGCTGCAAATAATTTCTATCTACTCCATCAACAGCACCTTTTATTATATATTCTCTACGCTGAATGGTTGAAATGGTTGGCGCATATGTTGATGGACGACCGATACCTAATTCTTCCAAACGCTTCACTAATGAAGCTTCTGTAAATCGATAAGGTGCTTTGGTATAACGCTCCGTTGCTGTTATATAATTATTTGAGACAGTGTCATTAATTCTCAAATTTGGTAGCATACCCGCTTGTTCTTCCTCTTCATTATCAGTACCTTCTAAATAAACTTTTAAAAATCCATCAAACTTTATCATTTCACCATTAGAAGTGAATATCTTTTTATTATTAGAATTTGAAATTTTAACATTGGTACGTTCTAATTGTGCCTCACTCATTTGAGAAGCTATGGTTCTTTTCCAAATTAAATCGTATAACCTATTTTGATCATAATCAATTGAAACAGACTGACAACTCATATTAGTTGGTCTAATTGCTTCGTGTGCTTCCTGTGCACCTTTAGACTTTGTGCTGTAATTTCTTGGTTTACTGTAAGCTTCTCCAAATGAAGACACAATTTCTTCTTGTGCGTCATTAATAGCGTCATTTGATAAATTAACACTATCAGTTCTCATATAAGTAATTAAACCGGCTTCATACAGTCGTTGTGCCATCATCATAGTTTTAGCTACAGGAAAATACAATTTTCTTGACGCTTCTTGCTGTAGTGTTGATGTTGTAAATGGTGCTGCTGGCGATTTTTTTGCTGGTTTTTTCTGCAAATCAGCTATCTTAAAATCTGCTTCAATACATGAATTTAAAAATGTTTGCGCGTCCTCTTTGATTTGGAAGTTTTTTGGTAATGATGCCTTGAATTTTTTTCCTTCTACTGAAATAAATTCAGCTACTACTTTGTAAGAAGCTACAGGTTTAAATTTTTGAATAGCTCTTTCACGCTCAACAATTAATCTAACAGCCACAGACTGCACTCTACCAGCCGATAAACCTCCTTTAATTTTTCTCCACAAAACTGGCGATAATTTATAACCCACCAATCTATCCAAAACTCTTCTGGCTTGTTGAGCATTCACTAAATTATAATCAATACTTCTTGGATTTTGAACAGCTTTTAAAATGGCTTTTTTAGTAATTTCGTGAAAAACAATACGCTTTGTTGCTTCGTCTTTTAATTTTAATTGCTCAAATAAATGCCAAGCAATAGCCTCCCCTTCACGATCCTCATCTGAAGCCAACCAAACCATTTCAGCTTTATTAGCAAGAGATTTTAATTTTTTTACAACTGCCTTTTTATCGGTTGAAACAGTGTATTTTGGCTTAAAATCACCATCAACATCAATTCCAATTTCTTTTGAAGGTAAATCTGCAATATGCCCAAAACTTGATTCAACTTGAAAATCTTTTCCTAAAAATTTTTCAATTGTTTTTGCTTTTGCAGGGGACTCCACTATTACTAAATTCTTCACCATAAATAACTATATTTCAATATTTAAACCTCTTAAAAGGTTGTTTTTTAACCTATTTTTTCCAGAGATTTCGGATTGCAAAAGTATGTAGAAATTTTTTAACTTCTATAATTAATATGTAGTAGACAAGAAAATTGTATAAAAAAAATAAGAATCTAGCCTTAATTTAAAATTAAAAAATAAAGAGAAAAACAAACGTATTTAATTGATATTTCTATTAGTTTAAACTAAACGTACTTAAAAGGTTTATCACTGAATTTTCATAAGTATATTGATATAAAATACCATCTCCAATCATTAGTAAATTTGTTTCTAAAGGAATTACATCAAATGTATTAATATTTTTAAAATGGTTTAACAATTTCAAATTCGTAATATCTGTTTTATCATAAACTTTTAATCCTGAATCTCCATCACATATAAAAAGCTTTTCATCCTTAATACCTATACCATATGGTTGATCCATTGCGTATGATTTTTCTAAAACAGGATTTTCAATATCCGTGATATCAACAATTTGCAAGCTACTCTCAAAAGCTCCACATGAATTACCTGACCTTAAAGTTATATAGGCATAATTATTATCAACTATCACCGGATCACAAGCTGTACCGTGTTGAAATTCGGAAATAAATTTTGGCACACTTGGTGTTGAAATATCATAAATATACATTCCAGACATACTCCCTAAAAACAAATGATTACCTCTATTAAAAATTGTTTCAATATCAAATCCCGCAAATACACTTTCAAGTTGATTCGGATTTTCAAGATCTTCAATATTAAAAATATTGATATTATGACTATCTACAGAATATAAATATTCATCAACAATTTTAAATCGTGCTAATGAACCTCCTGTACCAGTAGTTGACGGTAAATTTTCTGCAGCAGCAACTGAGATAAAATCAACAGCTTCATAATCAAATAACTTTTTTTCTCTGGTAATTACCCAGTCAACAGGAAAACCACCTTGAGTCTGCATTTCTTCCCAATTAATAGCATCGGCTCCTTCAGGTATTTGATAATAAAAATAAAATACATTCTCTAATAAATTTACTTTTTTAATGTTGTTAATATTTGAAATATCAAAAACTACCAAATCAACAAAACTATTGGCAAATAATCTTTCATTTTTTATTGAAATATCAACATTCCCTGGAATATTTAAAAATGATATTTTGTGAGGACTTTCAGGATTGCTATTGTTAATTATATGAACTCCTTTATTTTTGTCATTAACAAAAATGTAATTATTATAACTGTATATTTTACCAGACTCTGTTATTTCTTTTGGAGGCAGAACATCAATTGCAGTTCTTACTTCAGCTAAACTCATTAAAACAGGTGTTGCTAAATTATAGTAATCATAATTGTCTTTTTTACTACAAGATACTAGAACTAAAAAGCTAATTAGCATAAAAAAAGGGAACTTCTTCATAATAATATTTTTTTAATACGGCTAAAAATACAATTTATACTCGACATTACTATTGTTAATTTTCTGCCAAAATGTCATAATTTTCATTTTTTGGTTATATCTTTGCAAATCAAGAAAAATATATGGGTAGCGAAAAAGTTATAGAAGAAAAAAAGCAAGGTCAAGCACTACTAACCGAGCAAAAAGAAGGTAATACAAAGAAATTATATATCGAGAGTTATGGTTGCCAAATGAATTTAAACGACAGCGAAATTGTTGCTTCAATTTTAAATGAAAAAGGTTTTAATACTACACATTTAATGGAAGATGCCGATTTGGTTTTAGTGAACACTTGTTCCATTAGAGAAAAAGCAGAACAAACTATTCGAAAACGTTTAGAAAAATACAATGCAGTAAAAAAAATAAATCCAACTATGAAAGTTGGTGTATTAGGCTGTATGGCTGAACGACTAAAGGCTAAGTTTTTAGAAGAAGAAAAAATAGTAGACCTAGTTGTTGGACCTGATGCTTATCGCGATTTACCAAATTTATTAGAAGAAGTAGAAGCCGGACGTGATGCCGTAAATGTAATTTTATCAAAAGAAGAAACATATGCCGACGTTTCTCCTGTACGGTTAAATACCAACGGTGTTTCCGCATTTGTATCTATTACTCGTGGATGCGATAATATGTGCACATTTTGCGTTGTTCCATTTACAAGAGGTAGAGAACGTAGTCGTGACCCAAAAAGTATCTTGGAAGAAATAAAGCAACTAAACGAAAAAGGTTACAAAGAAGTAACTTTATTAGGGCAAAATGTAGATAGTTATTTATGGTACGGTGGCGGATTGAAAAAAGATTTCAAAAAAGCAACCGAAATTGCACAAACAACTGCAGTTGATTTTGCACAACTCTTAGATTTGGCTGCAGCAACATTCCCGAAAATTAGAATTCGTTTTTCAACTTCAAACCCGCAGGATATGAGCTTGAATGTAATTCATAGCATGGCAAAACACCCTAATATATGTAAATACATTCACTTGCCCGTACAATCTGGAAGTACTTCTGTTTTAAACAGAATGAATCGTCAACATACTCGAGAAGAATATATAAAGCTTATAGATAATATTCGAGAAATATTACCTGAATGTGCGCTATCTCAAGATATGATTGCAGGATTTTGTGGCGAAACTGAAGAAGAACATCAAGATACGTTAAGTTTAATGGAATATGTTAAATATGATTTCGGATTTATGTTTGCGTATTCTGAAAGGCCAGGAACTCCTGCCGAAAAAAGAATGGAAGATGACGTTCCTAATAATATAAAAAAACGAAGATTAAACGAAATTATTCAACTTCAACAAAAACATGGATTACTAAGAATGGAACAATTTATTGGTAAAACAGTAGAAGTTTTAATTGAAGGTACTTCAAAAAAATCAGACGCACACTGGAAAGGTAGAAACTCCCAAAATGCCGTTGTAGTTTTTCCTAAAGGAAATGAAAAAATCGGTGATTTTGTAAATGTTAAAGTTAAATCTTGTACTTCTGCTACATTGATAGGAAATAAAAAATAAAATACTATGGAATCACCTCAAATTATTAAACAACGATTTGGAATTATTGGAAACGATGTTCATCTAAATCTGGCTCTAGAAAAAGCTATGAGAGTAGCTCCAACCGATATTTCAGTACTGGTAACGGGTGAAAGTGGTGTTGGTAAAGAAAGTATTCCAAAAATAATACATAATTTATCGCATCGTAAACACGCCAAATACATTGCCGTAAATTGTGGTGCTATTCCTGAAGGAACTATTGACAGCGAACTATTTGGTCACGAAAAAGGCGCCTTTACAGGAGCAACCGCTGCCAGAAAAGGTTATTTTGAAGTTGCCGATGGCGGAACCATTTTTTTAGATGAAGTTGGTGAACTTCCGCTAACAACACAAGTGCGGTTATTGCGTGTTTTAGAAAATGGCGAATTTATAAAAGTCGGCTCTTCTCAAGTACAAAAAACGAATGTTAGAATTGTTGCTGCAACAAACTTAAATATGCAAGAGGCAATTGGAAAAGGTAAATTTAGAGAAGATTTATTTTACAGATTGAGTACTATTGACATTCATTTACCTCCACTTCGTGATAGAATTGATGATATCCATTTATTATTCCGAAAATTTGCTGCTGATTTTGCACATAAATACAAAATGCCAACCATTAGGTTAACCGATGAAGCCATTAAAGTATTGGTAAATTATGGATTTCCAGGAAACATTAGGCAATTAAGAAACATAGCCGAACAAATCTCTGTAGTAGAAGAAGAAAGAACTATTTCGGCACAACAATTAAGTAAATATTTACCAAGTAGTGGTACCAATTTACCTTCAGTAATTGAAACGAAAAAATCGAAAAGTGATTTTGCTACTGAACGTGAAATTATGTACAAGATTTTATTTGATATGCGTAATGATATCAACGATTTAAAAAAACTCACACTTGACCTAATGAAAAATGATGATGCAGACAAGGTTAAAGAAGAAAACAAAAAGTTGATTCAAAAAATATATAAAGAAGAAGAACCTATTGAAAACCCAACAAACAATCAAGTAGAAGTAGTTCGAATTAATGAAGATTACAACAAACCTTCTAACTACGAATATGCTGAAACTATTGATGCCGACGAAAATCTATCTATTCAGGAAAAAGAAATTGAATTGATAAAAAAATCTTTAGAACGCAATAGTGGAAAACGCAAATTGGCCGCAAAAGAGCTGGGAATTTCAGAAAGAACTTTATATCGCAAAATAAAACAATACGATTTATAGTATAATTACTACTTTTGAACAATGAAAAAAATTCGTTCCATTATATTGATAGTTTTTATTATAGTTTCGAAAAGCTGTGGCATTTATTCGTTTACAGGAACCAATTTAGATCCTAATGTAAAAACCGTTCAAATAGATTATTTCCCAAACAATGCTGTTTTGGTTGAACCATCATTAAGCCAAACTTTTACTACAAATTTTCAAGATTTATTTTTAACTCAAACTAATCTAGATTTGGTTAAAGCTAGCGGTGATCTACAATTTGAAGGCGAAATAACAGGGTATAAAATAAACCCCATGACAGCAACAGCGCAACAAACAGCAGCTCAAAACCGACTTACAATAACTGTTAATGTTCGTTTTTACAACAACTTAAATGAAGATGATAATTTTGAGAAAACATTTTCACATTATTATGATTATGATGCGAACACCCAGTTAGTTGGAAGTATAATGGATGACGCTTTTGAAGAAATAATTGAACGTATTTCACAAGATATTTTTAATGCATCGGTAGCAAAATGGTAATAAATGAATAGTACTGAGCTTACATATTTACTTCAAAATCCCGACAAAATTGACGGTTCAAAAGCCATGCAATTAGAAAATGTCTTAAATGAATTCCCATATTTTCAATCGGCAAGAGTCATTCAATTAAAACATTTGAACAATTCTAACAGCTACAAATACAACAAAGCTCTCAAAAAAACAGCTGCGTATACTATTGATAGAAACGTTTTATTTGAATTTATTACTGCTCCATTTTTTATTTCTGATAAAAAACACGCACTTAATAACCTAGAAGAAATTGAAGTCATAGAAGCTGAAACTATAGAACATCTTCATAAAAAAATTACTGAGTCAGTTTCAGTTAAAGATAAACCCTCTGAAATAGCACCGAAAGAAGTTAATCCTATAGTTGACGATGAACCAAAAACAATATTAGAAATTGGAACACCTATCCATTTTAAAAGTTCAGAGCCACATTCATTCAACGAATGGATGCAATTAATAGCTAAAAAACCTATCTCACGCGAAGAAAACATTCATAATTCAACAGAAAAGCATAATGAAACCGAAAACAAATTTGATTTAATTGAGAAATTTATTGAATCGAATCCAAAAATTAAACCTGTAGATAAAACCCAGCAAACACCTGATGTTTCTGTAGAAAGTTCAAAAGAAGATGACCGCCTAATGACTGAAACTTTAGCGAAAGTTTACCTTGAACAAAAAAAATATAAAAATGCAATAAAAGCTTATCGCATTTTAAGTTTGAAATATCCAGAAAAAAGTAGTTTCTTTGCACACCGAATTAAAGCAATAAAAATTTTACAAAGAAATAAGTCATGACAACATATACAGTTTTTTTAATTCTAATAATGATTGTAGCACTTTTGTTAATATTAATCATAATGGTACAAAATCCTAAAGGAGGGGGATTATCCTCTTCATTTGGAGGAGGTGGAACTCAAACCCTTGGTGGTGGAGTTCAAAATACAACGAACTTTTTAGATAAAAGTACGTGGACATTATCAATTATTTTATTAGCCTTAATTTTATTATCAAATTTTTCTGCTCCAAGAGCAACGGCTACTACAAGTTCAGAAATAGAAAATACTATTGAAAACCGAGAAGTACAAGATGTACTCGCTCCAATTACTATTAAAGATTCTGTTCAATAGTAATTTCAATATACCATATTAAAAATGCCAACGTGTCACTCACTTTGGCATTTTTTTTATAAATAAAGTACATTTGTCATAGTAAAAAAAATGGCACACTTTTAGCAATTTAATACGTAGATTAATAATTTCTAAAATTTTATAAAATGAGTAACATAAATATTAAACCCTTAGCAGATAGAGTTTTAATTGAACCTGCTCCTGCTGAAACTACAACAGCTTCAGGATTAATACTTCCTGATTCAGCAAAAGAAAAACAACAAAAAGGAACTGTAATTGCAGTTGGAAACGGAACAAAAGATGAACCAATGACTGTAAAAGTTGGGGATACCGTTTTGTATGGAAAATTCGCTGGTACTGAACTTATTTTAGAAGGTACTGATTACTTAATTATGAGAGAAGCCGATATTTTGGCTATTGTTTAAATCATTAAAAAATAATTAAAATGGCAAAAGATATAATTTTTGATATTGCAGCACGTGATGGATTAAAACGTGGTGTAGATGCATTAGCAAATGCAGTTAAAGTAACATTAGGACCAAAAGGTAGAAATGTAGTAATTGGAAAAACCTTTGGTGGACCATCAATCACCAAAGATGGTGTTACTGTTGCTAAAGAAATTGAGTTAGAAGATGCTCTTGAAAACATGGGAGCTCAAATGGTAAAAGAAGTTGCTTCAAAAACCAATGATTTGGCTGGTGATGGTACAACAACTGCTACTGTTTTAGCACAAGCAATTGTTAAAGAAGGATTAAAGAATGTAGCTGCTGGTGCAAACCCACTTGATTTAAAACGCGGAATAGATAAGGCAGTTAATGCCATTGTTAAAAATTTACAAGAGCAATCTCAAGAGGTTGGTAACAAATCAGAAAAAATAAAACAAGTTGCTTCAATTTCGGCAAATAATGACGATACAATTGGAGACTTAATTGCTCAAGCTTTTGAAAAAGTTGGAAAAGAAGGTGTAATTACCGTTGAAGAAGCTAAAGGAACTTCTACATATGTAGATATTGTTGAAGGAATGCAATTTGACAGAGGTTACTTATCTCCTTATTTTGTTACAAATGCAGATAAAATGTTAACTGATTTAGAAAATCCATACATTTTATTATTCGAAAAGAAAATAACAAATCTTAAAGATTTATTACCAATTTTAGAGCCCGTTGCGCAAAGCGGAAAACCATTACTGGTAATTGCGGAAGATGTTGAAGGAGAGGCTTTAGCAACACTGGTAATGAATAAATTACGTGGTGCTTTAAAAATTGCCGCCGTTAAAGCTCCTGGTTTTGGCGACCGTAGAAAAGCAATGTTAGAAGATATAGCAATTTTAACCGGTGGTACTGTTATTTCAGAAGAAAGAGGCTTAACTTTAGAAGGTACAACATTAGAAATGTTAGGTACTGCTGAAAGAGTAACTATTGATAAGGATAATACTATTGTAGTTAATGGTGCAGGCGATCACGAAGCTATCAAAGCCAGAGTTGGTCAAATTAAAGCTCAAATAGAAACTACAACTTCTGATTATGACAAAGAAAAACTTCAAGAACGTTTGGCTAAATTAGCTGGTGGAGTAGCTGTCTTGTATGTTGGTGCTCCAAGTGAAGTTGAAATGAAGGAAAAAAAGGATAGAGTTGATGATGCTTTACATGCTACTCGTGCTGCTGTTGAAGAAGGAATTGTTGCCGGTGGTGGAGTTGCTTTAGTTAGAACTAAAGATGTATTGCAATCAATTACAACTGACAGTTTAGATGAAGTAACTGGAATTAAAATTTTAGACAGAGCAATTGAAGAACCTTTACGTCAAATTGTTGAAAATGCAGGTGGTGAAGGATCTGTAGTTGTTGCTAAGGTAATTGATGGCAAAAACGATTTTGGATACAATGCCAAAACAGAAGAATACACTAAAATGCTTTCAGCTGGTATTATTGATCCAACCAAAGTAACAAGAATTGCGTTAGAAAATGCAGCTTCTGTAGCTGGAATGATTTTAACAACAGCTTGTACATTGGTTGATATTAAAGAAGATACTCCTGCTGCTCCTGCTATGCCTCCAATGGGTGGCGGAATGCCAGGAATGATGTAAAATCATCTATTTAGAATCATAAAAAAACCGTTTCAACAATGTTGAAACGGTTTTTTTATATTTAAAAAGATAGTAATTCTTCTGTCAAATTTGATTTCAAAAAAACTTTTCTTTTTCAATCTATTTTTCAACTTCCTTTATGTTTACTTCAACGTTATTTAAAGCATCCAATTTAGCTTTTACCTCTTCTTCAGTCCCTTCATAAACTTCTTCAATTGTATTTTCATTACCTCCTTCAAAAGTTGTTGTAGTTACAATAGCCTTAACTGTTTCATCATCATTTTTTATCATTTTCACCTGTACTTCTTTCTTCACTTCTTTTGAAACCACTTCAGTTGCAGCTTTCTCTTCAGTATATTTTGCTAAATCAACACTATCTAGAGCAATACTTGGAGCAATTACCAAGGCCACTACCGACATTAATTTCAATAAAATATTTAATGATGGTCCTGAAGTATCTTTAAATGGGTCACCAACAGTATCACCAACAACACCCGCTTTATGAGTCTCAGATCCTTTATGCCCACCTTCTTCAATCATTTTTTTTGCGTTGTCCCAAGCACCACCAGCATTAGACTGAAAAATTGCCATTAAAACTCCTGTTGTTGTAACACCAGCTAATAAACCACCTAACATTTCAGCTCCAGCAATAAATCCTACTAAAACTGGAACAACTAATGCTAACAAGCCCGGAAATACCATTTCCCTTATAGAGGCTGTTGTAGATATTTCAACACATTTTTCGTATTCAGCATAACCATCTGCAGCATCAAATATTTTTCTTTCTTCATCTGTAATCTTTGACAAATCAGAATTGTGTTTACGCATAATTTCTAATGCAGCATGTAGTTGAGGAATCTCTTTGAATTGACGACGAACTTCCTGAATCATTGCCATTGCAGCTCGACCAACCGCATTCATTGAAAGTGCAGAAAACACAAAAGGCAACATACCTCCTATTAATAAACCAGCCATAATTTTTGGTTGCGAAACATCAATAGCTGTTACATTTGCAGTTTTCATGAATGCTGCAAATAATGCCAATGCTGTTAAAGCCGCAGAAGCAATTGCAAAACCTTTACCAATTGCGGCAGTTGTATTACCTACTGCATCTAATTTATCGGTACGTTTACGAACTTCTTTTGGCAATTCAGCCATTTCAGCAATTCCACCAGCATTATCCGAAATTGGACCATATGCATCGACTGCTAATTGTATTCCTGTATTTGCAAGCATTCCAACAGCTGCAATTGCAATTCCATAAAGTCCTGCAAAATGATTTGATACTATTATTGCAGCAGCAATAAGTAAAATAGGTATTGCAGTTGACATCATTCCTACTCCTAATCCGGCAATAATATTTGTAGCAGACCCAGTTTCAGATTTTTTTACAATTGACAATACAGGCCCTGAATTTGTTCCAGTATAATATTCGGTTGCTTTACCAACCAGCAATCCTGCAACTAAACCTGCAATTGTTGCCCAAAACACCCCTAATGAAGTATATTCAACACCGTTTTCAATCCACGTAGCAGGTAGCATTTCTCTAATTATAAAAAAGGAAGCAACAAGCATTAACCCTGCTGATCCAAATTCACCAATATTCAAAGCTTTATGGGGGGAACCTCCGTTTTTTACTCTTACAAAAAATGTCCCCAAAATTGACATAATAATTCCAACCGCAGCCAACGCTAATGGTAAGTATACCGCTCCAAGTCCATCATAGGCTCCTTGAAACTCTGGTAATTTTGCATATATAGCTCCTAAAACCATAGTACCAATTATAGAACCCACATACGATTCAAATAAATCAGCACCCATTCCAGCTACATCACCAACATTATCACCAACATTATCAGCGATTGTTGCAGGATTTAATGGATGATCTTCAGGAATACCTGCCTCTACTTTTCCAACAAGATCGGCTCCAACATCAGCTGCTTTTGTATATATACCACCACCAACACGCGCAAATAAGGCAATTGATGAAGCACCTAATGAAAATCCAGAAAGTACATTTAGTACAATTTCAGTTGTTTCAAACATTCCTTGATACCAGAAAAGTAATGAACTTAATCCTAGTACTCCTAATCCTACAACTCCAAGTCCCATTACCGCTCCACCAGAAAATGCAACTTCTAAGGCTTTTCCAAGTGATGTTCTGGCAGCTTGTGTTGTTCTTACATTTGCTTTGGTAGCAACTCTCATTCCTATAAACCCCGCCAAAGCAGAACATATCGCTCCTACAACAAAAGATAATGCGACCATTCCGCTAGAAATACTGTTTCCATCTACATCTACATCATTTTCACCTTTAAAATATAAAAGAATAGCTACCGCAAATACAAATACAGAGAGTATTTTGTACTCCGCTTTTAAAAAAGACATAGCTCCATCGGCAATGTGCTTAGCGATTTTTTTCATTTTTTCATCTCCCTCATCTTGCTTAGAAAGCCATATATTTTTTACTAACACAAATAATAGGGCTATTATACCAAATAAAGGTAGATAACTTACAATTTTTTCCATTTTATATTTAATAGTTTAAATTAATATTATTTTTTTGCCAAAAGTACCAATTTCAAACGTTTTCGCAAGACTTTTTTAAAAAAAAATATTTTCTAAAAAAATAACACCTTTTAAGCATAAAAAAACCATCTATAAAAAATTATAAATAGCCTTCACGATTTAACGTTATTTTGAACAAATTATATTGTAAATGTTCTTTTTTTCTTATGTTCGCTCTCATCGTATCTTTTTACACAAAGATTATAGATTTCAACAGCTTCTTCGGCATTTCCCCAACCTCCAACGTCTACTTTCTTTTCTTCCAAATCTTTATAAACCTGAAAAAAATGTTCAATTTCTTTTAATCTATGTGGGTTTAAATCTGAAATATCACCTCTATTATTCCAAATAGGATCAGAAACGGGAACACAAATAATTTTTTCATCTGGTCCTTTCTCATCAGTCATATGGAAAACGCCAATTGGTCTAACTTCCATAACTACCATAGGAAATGTTGGCTGCGAACCTAATACCAATACATCTAATGGATCTTGATCCAAAGCTAATGTTTCGGGAACAAAACCGTAATCACCAGGATACATCATAGAAGAAAATAGCATTCTATCAAATCTGATTTTATTTAAAGTAAAATCGTACTCATATTTATTTCTACTCCCTTTTGGTATTTCAATTAAAACATCAAAGGTTACATCTTTTTTCAAACTCATACTTTTGATTTATTTTTTCACAAAACTAACAATTAACTAGTGTCTTATGTTAAATTAATGTAAATTTTTTAGAAATAAAACCCAACCGCCATTTTAATAGCAAAATTAGTCACTCCAGAAATATCCCTACAACTACCTATCCAAGTAAAATCTGATTTAAATACTTTAAAAATATTTCTTTTTCATATCTATTTATAATAAAAAATTCCTTTCGAGAATTAACTCTCAAAAGGAATTTATAGCGGATATTTTTTTTCTTTATTTTATATAAAGTACATCTTTAACTGCTTTTACAACGTCATTAGAATTAGGCAGCCACTCATCTAATAATACTGAAGAGTAAGGAGCTGGAGTATCGGCAGTAGTAATTCTTCTAATTGGCGCATCTAAATAATCAAAAATATTTTCTTGTACTTGGAAAGTAATTTCTGAAGAAACACTTGCAAATGGCCATGCTTCTTCTAAAACAACCAATCTATTTGTTTTTTTAACTGAAGTATAAATTGCTTCAAAATCCATTGGACGAACCGTTCGTAAATCAATAATTTCACAAGAAATACCTTCTTTTTCCAAAGCATCAGCTGCCTTATAAGCTTCTTTTATAATTTTTCCAAAAGAAACAATTGTCACATCATTACCTTCTCTTTTTATATCAGCGACACCTAAAGGCAATACATACTCACCTTCTGGAACTTCACCCTTATCACCATACATTTGCTCACTTTCCATAAAAATTACAGGATCGTCATCTCTAATAGCAGCTTTTAACAAACCTTTTGCATCATATGGGTTTGAAGGTACAACCACTTTTAAACCAGGAGTATTTGCAAACCAGTTTTCAAAAGATTGAGAGTGCGTAGCTGCCAATTGTCCTGCAGAACCCGTTGGTCCTCTAAAAACTATTGGACAATTTAATTGCCCTCCAGACATTTGTCTGATTTTAGCTGCATTATTAATTATTTGATCAATTCCAACCAAAGAAAAATTGAACGTCATAAATTCAACAATTGGTCTATTTCCATTCATTGCAGACCCAACAGAAATACCTGCAAAACCAAGTTCAGCAATAGGGGAATCAATTACTCTTTTTGCCCCAAATTCATCAAGCATTCCTTTAGAAGCTTTATATGCACCATTATATTCTGCAACTTCTTCACCAATAAGAAAAATACTTTCATCTTTTCTCATTTCCTCACTCATTGCTTCACAAATAGCTTCTCTAAATTGTATTGTCTTCATTTATTATTATTTTTAAAGATTGGCAAAAGTACACAATTCTATATCTTTTTACAATCAAATGAATCAATTAAAGTAAATATTTACTATGCGCGCATAGTATTTTAAAAAAATTTACTACTTTAGTGGCGTAATATTTTATAAACATCTTAATTTTAAAAAAATAAAACTTATCTATAATGAAAATATTAGTTTGTATTAGTCACGTTCCTGACACTACTTCGAAAATTAATTTCACCGAAAACGAAACTAAATTTGACAGTAATGGCGTGCAATTTGTAATCAATCCATATGATGAATTTGCTTTAACCAAAGCTATGTTCTTAAAAGAAAAACAAGGCGCCAGTATTACAGTTGTAAATGTTGGAAATGCTTCAACAGAGCCAACCTTAAGAAAAGCTTTAGCTATTGGTGCTGATAATGCCATAAGAGTTAATACTGAAGCAACTGATGGATTTGCTGTTGCAAAAGAATTAGCTGAAGTAGTAAAAAATGGTGAGTATAATTTAGTTTTAGCTGGTAAAGAATCTATAGATTACAACGGAGGCATGGTTCCGGGAATGTTAGCCGCAATGCTAAATTATAATTTCGTAAACGCTTGTATTGGATTAGAGATTGAAGGAGAAACCGCAACAATCCATAGAGAAATTGACGGTGGTAAAGAAGTGTTATCTTCAAATTTACCTTTAATTATTGCGGGTCAAAAAGGATTGGTTGAAGAAAAAGATCTTCGTATTCCAAATATGCGCGGAATTATGATGGCTCGTAAAAAACCTTTGAATGTTATTGAACCTATAAACGGTGAGGTAACCACTTCAAGTATTTCTTTTGAAAAACCAGAAGCCAAATCTGATTGTAAAATGGTAGATCCGGATAATGTTGATGAGTTAGTAAACTTATTACACACCGAAGCCAAAGTTATTTAACAATTAATAGTGGATTTATTTTATAGTTGAATGGTATTCATTAATAACTTCAACAAAAACTTAACCAATTAACGATTTAACAATTAAAAAAATATGTCAGTTTTAGTAATAGCCGATTCGTCGGAAGGAAAAATTAAAAAAACAGCTTTTGAAGTAACTTCATATGGGGGGAAAGTGGCTGAACAGTTAGCAACTAACTTAGTAGTTTTAACCATAAACGCAGAAGATAATTCAGAATTAAACACCTACGGAGCCGAAAAAATTGTAACCGTAAATAATAAACAATTAGAAACCTTCAATTCAATAGTATACGCAGATGTAATTCAACAAGTGGCAGACAAAGAAAATGCTGAAGTTGTAATTATTGACTCAAATTCAAACGGATTATATATGGCGCCTTTGGTGGCAGTAAATTTAAATGCTGGTTATGCTAACAATGTTGTTGCACTACCTAGCAGCACAGCGCCTTTTACAGTAAAACGTAAAGCTTTTTCAAGTAAAGCTTTCAATAATACTCAAATAAATACCGCTGTGAAAGTTATTTCATTGGCCAAAAATTCATTTGGAATTGTTGAAAACCAAGTTTCAGCTACTGTAGAAGAATTTTCTCCAACAATAATAGAAAGTAATTTACTTTCTCAATCTGTTGAACAAACAACTGGAAAAGTTACTATTGCCGATGCAGATATAGTGGTGTCAGGCGGAAGAGGTTTAAAAGGTCCTGAAAATTGGGGTATGGTTGAAGAACTTGCTGAAGTTCTAGGAGCTGCAACAGCTTGTTCAAAACCAGTTTCAGATTTAGGCTGGAGACCTCATAGCGAGCATGTAGGCCAAACAGGTAAGCCAGTTGCCTCTAATTTATACATTGCAATTGGTATTTCAGGAGCAATTCAACATTTGGCTGGAATTAATTCATCAAAAGTAAAAGTTGCAATTAACACTGATGCTGAAGCACCGTTCTTTAAAGCAGCTGACTATGGCATAGTTGGTGATGCTTTTGAAGTTGTTCCAAAATTAATTGAAAAGTTAAAACTTTTTAAGGAAAATAACGCATAATTTTATTAAATTGTGCCTCCTAAAAGGCTGTCTGATTATTGGACGTTTTTCCTTTAATCAGGCAGCTTTTTTTTAATTTTAATTTATGAGTTTAGTTCGACTTAACATAAAAGGAATTTCTTATAGCCAAACACAAAGTGGAGCTTATGCTTTGGTTTTAAGTGAGGTAGACGGATCGAGAACCTTACCAATAGTTATTGGGGCTTTTGAAGCACAATCAATTGCAATTGCCCTTGAAAAAGAAATAAAACCTCCTAGACCCCTAACCCACGACCTTTTCAAAAGTTTTGCTGATAGGTTTCAAATAGTAATCAAACAAGTGATTATTCACAAGCTTGTTGATGGAGTTTTTTATTCAAGCTTAATTTGCGAACGTGATAATATTGAAGAAATTATTGATACCAGAACATCAGATGCTATTGCATTAGCAACCAGATTTAATGCCCCTATTTTTACCTATGAAAATATTTTGGATAAAGCCGGTATTTATCTAAAACTGAAAGATGAACTAAGCGAAATTTCAGATAAAGATGTAGATTTAGACGAATTACTTGAGGAAGTTGAACCCGAAAAAAAATCTTCATTTTCAAAAGACTCTCTAGAACAATTAAATAAAAAATTAGAAAAAGCAGTTCAAAATGAAGACTACGAATTGGCTGCAAAAATCAGAGACGAAATTAACAAACGCACTTAAAATGATTAAAAAACTAACTTTATTCACACTTCTATTTTTTATAACATTTACATTCAACGCCCAAGAAGCAATTCCACAAACACTCATTGAAAGTCAAGGATTTTCTATAACAACGCTTTGGCGTGGAATTATTGGAATGATTTCATTAGTAGGGCTTGCTTACATACTTAGCAGCAACAGAAAAGCTATTAATTGGAAAACAGTTGGAGCCGGATTATCGGCTCAATTATTAATAGCAATTGGTGTTTTAAAAGTATCTTTTGTGAAAGCCGCTTTCGAATTTGTTGGAAAAATATTTACGAATATATTAGACTATACTGCTGCTGGAAGTGAATTTTTATTTGGTGGATTAATGAATACTGAATCTTACGGATTCATTTTTGTTTTCCAAATTTTACCAACTATTTTATTCTTTTCCGCATTAACATCGTTATTGTTTTATTTAGGTGTAATTCAAGTTGTAGTGAAAGGAATGGCTTGGTTATTAACCAAATTATTAAAAATTTCTGGTGCTGAAAGCTTGTCTGTTGCTGGAAACATATTTTTAGGTCAAACAGAATCGCCTTTAATGATTAAAGCATATTTGGAACGAATGACACGTTCAGAAATTTTATTGGTGATGATTGGGGGAATGGCTACGGTAGCCGGAGGAGTTTTAGCTGCATATATTGGTTTTTTAGGAGGAAATGATGAAGTAATGCGTCTTGAATTTGCAAAACATTTGTTAGCAGCCTCAGTAATGGCAGCTCCTGGAGCTATTGTAATATCAAAAATGTTGTATCCTCAAACTGAAAAAATTAATACTGATGTTGAAGTATCTCAAGATAAAATTGGTTCAAATATTTTAGATGCAATTTCAAACGGAACAACAGAAGGTTTAAAATTAGCGGCAAATGTTGGAGCAATGTTATTGGTTTTTGTTGCTTTTATTGCAATGATTAACGGCATACTTGACTGGGTAGGAGAATTTACCAACTTAAATAATTGGATGGCTGCAAACACACCATATCAATCATTTTCTTTAGAATCAATATTAGGAACTATTTTTGCTCCTTTAATGTGGTTAATTGGAGTAGCTAAAGAAGATATTATGCTAATGGGACAGCTATTGGGAATAAAATTAGCTGCAAGTGAATTTGTAGGTTATATTCAATTAGCTGAATTAAAAAATGTAGCAAATTTAACACATTTCACCTATAACAAATCGGTGATAATGGCCACTTATATGTTGTGTGGGTTTGCAAATTTTGCTTCCATTGGAATTCAAATTGGAGGTATTGGTTCTTTAGCTCCAGGGCAACGCAAAACCTTGTCGGAATTTGGAATTAAAGCTTTAATTGGAGGTTCACTGGCATCATTACTTTCTGCAACCATTGCAGGGATGATTATTGGGTAATTTATTTTTTGCCATCAAAAAAATTAAACTAACTACTACTAACTAATGAAACAATATCTAGATTTAATAAAACACGTTAGAGATAACGGAATTGTAAAAGAAGATAGAACGGGAACGGGAACCAGAAGTGTTTTTGGTTATCAAATGCGCTTTGATTTAAGTAAAGGCTTTCCAATGCTAACCACCAAAAAATTACACCTAAAATCAATTATTTATGAATTGCTATGGTTTTTAAAAGGTGATACTAATATTGAATATTTAAAAGAAAAAAATGTAAAAATTTGGGATGCCTGGGCTAATGAAAATGGTGATTTAGGACCTGTTTACGGACATCAATGGCGCAACTGGAACAGTGAAGGAATTGATCAAATTATAGAAGTAATTGAAACTATCAAAACCAATCCAGATAGTAGAAGGATGATCGTTACAGCCTGGAATCCAAGTGTTTTACCCGACACCTCCGTTTCATTTACTGAAAATGTAGCCAACGGAAAGGCTGCCTTACCTCCTTGTCACGCATTTTTTCAATTTTATGTAACTGATGGAAAATTATCTTGTCAATTATACCAGCGTAGCGCCGATATATTTTTAGGAGTACCTTTTAATATTGCTTCGTACGCCCTATTAACCATGATGATGGCTCAAGTTTGTGATTTAAAACCAGGTGATTTTGTACATACATTTGGGGATGCGCATATTTATAACAATCATTTAGAACAAATTAATTTACAATTATCACGTGAACCTAGACAGCTTCCGCAAATGATTATTAATCCTAAAGTAAAAAATATTTTCGATTTTACTTTTGAAGATTTTACAGTTGAAAATTACAATCCTCACCCACACATTAAAGGGAAAGTTTCTGTTTAAAAACCAAAACTATTTTAATACATTCGCGGTTACCCATTAGAGTAAAATACTCTTCACCTATTTCATTTAGGGTTGAAGAAAAGAATGCGGCAACAAAAAGTATAAATCTCTTTGAAGAAATTAACAGATATCAAAAGAGAAGAAAATTTTAATTTATTATTTTAGCATAACTAAATAATTCAATATGGATCAAGAACAACATGAATTATACGAAAACGCCCGAAAGCGAGTAAAACAAAAAAAACACTTATACTTTCATTTTTTATTGTTTTTAATTGGTTCAGTTTTTTTAATTATCCTTAATAAAGCACTAAAAGTTGGAGAAACTTTTATGGAAGACTGGTTTGTTTGGGCTATTTTTACATGGCTTTTCATATTTACTCTTCATTTTGTCAATGTTTTTATTACGCATAAATTTATGGGAAAAGATTGGGAACGAAGACAAACTGAAAAACTAGTTTTAAAACAAGAGGTAAAAATTGCTAAAATGGAAAAGGAAATTGCTAAAGAAGCACAGTTAAAAGCTGAAAGCGAACAATTTGCTGCTGAAACAAAACAACAAGAGTTAAAAAAAAATACAAAACCTAACAACCAAATCAATCAATGATTACAATAATAGCTGCGGTTGCTGCTAACAATGCCTTAGGTAAAAACAACCAACTTATTTGGCATATTCCGGCAGATTTAAAAAGATTTAAAAAAGTGACTTCTAATCATCATGTAATTATGGGTAGAAAAACATATGAATCTTTAGGGAAACCACTTCCCAACAGAACTAATATTATTATAACCCGTAATAAAGAGTATACTGTTGAAGGCTGTGTAATTGTAAATTCACTTCAAGAAGCTATAGCAGTTGCAAAAGAAGATAGTAATCCTTTTATTTTAGGAGGTGCTCAAATCTATAAACAAGCTCTCAATTTTGCCAATAAACTAGACTTAACGCTTGTACATCACAATTTTGAAGCTGATGCTTTTTTCCCTGAAATTGATCTTAAAGTATGGAAAGAAATAAGTAGGGAAGATTTTAAAGCCGACGAAAAAAATAGTTACAATTATAGTTTTGTTACTTTTATAAAAAAACAAAAAAATGAGGTCTAAAAAATATAGGCCTCATTTTTAAACTTAACTTAATTTATGCTACTATAATTTTAGATATTCAATATATGGCTTGAAATAAACCTTAGAGTTATCATAATCAAACTCTACTTTTTGATTTGTTACTTTAAAAGGAATACTTTTAATTTTAGTTTCCCCATTTATTTCAACATTATAAACTCCATTTGGAAGATTTGATAAATCATATTTTTTTGAATACACTGATCCAACAAATTTCTCTGAATGTAAAACCACCTTGTCAATATCTTTTACTAAAATTCGAACTTCTCCATCAAAATTATTGAAGGAAAATTGAACTATCTTTGGATTTGAATCACTAACTATTACTTTTGGTAAATTTTCATTTGCCTTTACTACTAAACCAGTAACCATTACTGCTATTAGCATCACTTTTTTAATTAAACGTTTCATATTAACTATTTTTTAATTAGTATGGTGCAAATCTAAATGCATTCTCGGAATTAAAACACCTCATATTTTTCAATTTTATATTCTTTTTTAACCCAATATTCGCTTACGAAAACGTTTTATGTTAATTTAGAACAAAACAAAGTTAATAAATTGTATATTTGACTAGAAAAATAATTACTTTTGCCAAAACATATGTAATGAAAACATCAAAACCTACATTAGAAAAAATTAACCCAAAGTTTGGTAGTTCACTAGTAGTATTACAACATAGCGAGATTGTTGAAGAGTTTTTACCTTTTTGGCATTTTCACCCAGAATTAGAGTTGGTTTATATTAACAATGCAAAAGGTAAAAGACATATTGGAAGTCATTTGTCCTATTTTAACAATAGTCAGTTAATACTTTTAGGCTCAAATTTACCTCATAGTGGGTTTACTGATAGATTTTGTACAAATGGATCAGAAACCATTATTCAATTCAAAGAAAATTTTTTGGGTGATTATTTTTTAGACATCCCTGAAATGCAACTCATTAAAAATCTTTTTGAAAGAGCGAAAAAAGGGTTGTTATTCTCAAAGGATATTAAACATATTGTGGGACCAAGAATTGAAGAACTTGTAAAATATGAAGGAATAGAACGTATTATTAGGTTTCTAGATATTTTAAAAGATCTTGCTCAAACACCACATTATACCATGTTAAATGTGGATGGATTTGCTTTTGAAGTAGAGCCACAAGACAATAAAAAAATTGATATTATTTTTAATCACGTAAGTAAAAATTTCAAACAACCAATTCCTTTAGATGAAATTGCTGAAATGGCAAGCATGACTGTTCCTGCATTTTGCAGATACTTTAAAAAAGCAACTGGCAAAACATTTACACAATTCGTAAATGAATTTAGAATTGTTCACGCCACTAAGCTTTTAACGGAAAACCCAACCAGTATTTCAGATATTTGTTTTGAAAGTGGTTTTAATAATTTCTCACACTTTAATAAACTATTCAAAAAAATTACAGGAAAAAGCCCCTTAAAATATCGAAATGAAATGAAACAGCTTTTATCTCTAAAAACCAACTAACAAATAGTAATATCCTAAAGATTTTTTTTCTGAATGTTTTGTTATTTTATATCTAAAATAAATGGCATTCTTGCTTGCACACCTTTTTTATTTGAAATATGTTTTAAATTCGTATAAATTTGAAAGTTTTCTTCGCCTAATTCTTCTTTTAAAATTTGTTCTTTAGCTTTTCCAAAAGGAAACTTATTTAACCTATCCTCTAAATCAATTTTATAACTAGGATAATTTCTAATTCTAAAATCAGTAAGTTTAGCAAGTTCAGCCGCATAAGAAATTGCATCGTCTAAATTTCCTAGCTCATCAACTAAACCAACTTCTTTAGCTTCCACTCCACTCCACACTCTGCCCTGCGCAATTTTATCAACTTCTTCTATTAACATTCCTCTTCCTTTTGAAACACGTTCTAAAAAAGTGGTATAAACTTGCTCTACTCCTTCTTTAGTAACAGCTCTAAATTCATCAGTCATAGGCTCAAAAACACTGTAATTAGGACCGCTATTTGTGCTAACTTGCTCAGCATTAACTCCAATATTACCAGCCAATTCACTCATATTAGGAATCGTTCCATAAACACCTATTGAACCCGTTATTGTAGTGGGTTGTGCATAAATTTTATCAGCATTACAAGCTATATAATACCCTCCTGAAGCCGCAACATTTCCCATTGAAACTACTACTGGAAGTTGCTCACTTGTTAACTCTAATTCTCTCCAAATTAATTCACTAGCCAAAGCACTCCCTCCTGGAGAATTGATTCTTAAAACAATTGCTTTGGTACTTTTAGTCTTTCTTGCTTTTCGAAGCGCATTTATAATTAAATCCTGCCCAATAAAATTTTCATCTCCTTTACCATAAATAATTTCACCTTGAGCATACACTACAGCTATTCTATCTGTACCAGAAGATTTTAATCTTCCTTTTCCTGAGGAAATATAATCTTTCATACTCACTTTTTTGAGTTCTGAATCAATATCTACACCCATTACGACTTTCATTTTACTACTATATTCATCCAAATAAATTGCTTGATCAATTAATTTATTTTCAACTGCCAAAGTAGCTTTTCTTCCAAGTGCATTATCTGCAATATTATTTAATTTTTCAACTGAAATTGATCTGCTATTAGCCATTTCGTTCAACAATACGTCCCAAACAGATTTTAATAAAGAAGAAATTTGTTCTCTATTTTCATTACTCATTTTATTCGCCAAAAATGGTTCTACAGCACTTTTATATTTTCCGTGTCTAATTACATCCATTTTTACTCCAGTTTTATCTTGTAAATCTTTGTAGTACAAAATTTCTCCCGACAATCCTTTAAAATCGACAGCTCCAACTGGATTGATAAAAACAGAATCGGCCACTGAACTTAAATAATATGATTTTTGATTATATATATCTGCATAGGCATAAATAAACTTCCCTGATTCTTTAAAATCTTCCAATTTATTTCTAATTACCTGCGTTTGCGCAAAACCAGCATTAATGTTTAAAGTTGCAATACTGATTCCTTTAATATTTTCATCAGTTTTGGCATTTTCAATAGCATTAATAATATTATTTAAACTTATTTTATCGCTATTTAAACCTAATATTTCTTCTAAAGGATCATCACTTTTTGGAGCATAATCTTTCACTTTTTTATCTAACTTTAGTTCTAACACAGAATTGTTTTTTACAACAACTCTTTCAGAATCACCAACTAGAGAAGCTGTTGAAATTAGCAACATAAAAATAATTAGTAATGCTAATAAAGTTCCTAAAATTGAAGCTATTAAATTTCTTAAAAATTTCATATCGGTTGTAGTTTATCTTTCAGGTAAATTTTTACCAAATGTTTATAAGTTGAGCAACAAAGATATGTTTTTATCTGTTAGTTTTCTTTTCTTTGTAATCACTTTATGCAAATTTTAAGACCCATATATTTATCCTTAGGAAGCAACCAAGGCAATAAGCTTGAAAAGCTTCAAAAAGCAATTGATTTAATTGGAGAAAACATTGGTATTGTGCGTAAAATATCATCGGTATATAAAACAGCATCATGGGGTTTTAAAAGTGATGATTTTTATAATATTTGTATAGAAGTTTCATCATCTCTTAATCCCGAAAATTTATTAAATTCTATAGAGCTTATTGAACGTAAATTAGGTAGAATAATTTCAGAGACTAACGATTACAAGGCAAGACCAATTGATATAGATATTTTATTTTTTGATAATGAAATTATTTTTTCAAAATATTTAATTGTGCCTCATAAAGAAATGCTTCAAAGAAAATTTGTAATGATTCCGTTGGTTGAAATTGCTCCTAATTTTATTCACCCAATTGAACATCAACGAATAATAACAAGTGCTAAAAGTTGTACTGACACCTCTGCTATTGAAAAAACAGAACATATTTTAAAAAAACCTGTTTGTATTTCTGAAAAATACAACTACATAGCTATTGAGGGTAATATTGGTGCCGGAAAAACTTCATTAACAAAATTAATTTCAGATCAATTTAATGCAAAAACTGTTTTAGAACGATTTGCTGACAATCCATTTTTACCAAAATTTTACAACGATAATGAACGATTTGCATTTCCTTTAGAAATGAGTTTTTTAGCAGACCGCTACCAACAACTTTCAGAAGATTTAGCACAATTTGATTTGTTTAAAAATTTTATTATTTCAGATTATTATATTTTTAAATCACTTATTTTTGCTCAAGTTACCTTACAAAATGATGAATACTTTTTATACAGAAAAATGTTTGATATAATGTATAAAGAAATTACAAAACCTGATTTATACATTTATTTATATCAAAACACTGCTCGTTTGATTGAAAATATTAAAAAAAGAGGTCGTGATTATGAGCAAAATATCGCACCTGAATATTTAGACAAAATTCATAAAGGTTATATAAATTTCATCCAATCTCAAAATGATTTAAACACTTTGATAATTGATGTTTCAGATAAAGATTTCATAAAATATCCTGAAGATTATCGCTACATTATTGATACTATAAAAAAAGTCTGATATTTAGAGAATGGCTATTTTTTCAATTCTAATTTTTCAGCAAAATAATCACAAAAATCACGCATAGTTGCACTCATTTTAGTATCATTTGTTGCTCGCTCAAACGAATTTGCCATGGAGAGAAGTGTTTGATGATAAAACTGCTTCATATCATCCAAAGGCATATCTTTAGTCCATAAATCCATACGCAATGTATCTTTACTTTTTGGATCCCACACAGATATCATAAGTGATTTAGCTTCTTCGTTTGTAATACCTTCATCATCAGCAGTCCAATGAATTTCTTCAGGAATTTTATTTTCGTCTAATCCAACAGTAAATTCAATTTTCGATTTATGTGATATTGCCATTATTTTTTTGGTTTGAATTTTGATTTTTTAAATATCTCCTCAGCATTTGTTTGCAAAAGTTGCTGCAAAGTTACATTATTATTGCTCATATAAGCCTTCACAATTTTCCATCCAAAATAAACACCAATCTTTCCAGGAGATTCCTTATCAATATCAATATAAAACTTTGAAAAAGGAGCATTGGCTATAAAACGATTGTATAAGCTAGCTTCAGTACTAAACAACAACTTATTTTCAATAAAATATTTCCAAATCATGGCTTCATTTAATTTAACCCATTCCAGTTCTTCATTAGTATATCCAATTTTTTCAGAATCTTCCTTTTCAGGCAAATAACTATCAATTAAAAACATTTTTTTTCCCTCATTAATCATGGAAGTCAAAAATTGTCTGTTTCGCTCTTTAATTATTATTTGATTGCTAATTTCTTCGGCAACATCAACAACTAAATGACTTTTTTTGTAATTTTTTGATAGATACTTTGGAAAATCATAGTAAACGTCATCTTGTTCACCTAAATACAAATCCAACGAAATAAACAACAAGCTATCGGCTAAAATCACTTTGTTTTGATAATCTAAATTGGTAATTAAAGTAATTGTTTTTGGAGGTTTGAAAGAAGGATGATAATATTTTACGTGCTTAAACAATTGCTTAAGTTGATTCTTTTCTACAGAAAAATCTTTAAATATTTTTGATACTTTTTGATAGATTTCCTGCTCATTTCTAATTTTATTTAACCAAATACTGTCATGATTTTGAACAGGAAATAAATAAGTATATTCGCTTTTCAATTTATTTAATTTACTAGAATCTGCTTCATAAAATTTTTGGTCGAACCTATCAATTTCAACCTCCATTTCAATACTTGATACGTCAACAAGTTTATTCTTATTTTGATCGCAAGAACTAACAACAAATAAAATTATTAGTTGAACAATATATTTATACATTAATTTTTATATTTACCACGCTATTTTAAAACGTTAAAAATACTAAATTAGTTTGAATATGAATACTGAAAAAGTTGTTGAATTTATTGTTAATTGGTTAAAAGATTACGCCACAAAAGCTAATGTTAATGGTTTTATAATTGGAGTTTCTGGAGGAATTGACTCTGCAGTAACTTCTTCTCTTTGTGCTAAGACAGGGTTTCCAGTGTTATGTTTAGAAATGCCTATTCATCAAAGTGAAAATCAAGTAACACGCGCCAAAGAACATATTTTACAACTTAAAAAACGCTTTGATAAAGTACATTCACATGAAATTAATTTAACATCAACTTTTGAAGATTTCAAAAAAGTTGTTCCGGCTGTTGAGGAAAATACCATTGTTAATTTATCGTTAGCAAATACCAGAGCTCGATTGCGAATGACAACGCTTTATTATTTTGCAGGCTTGCACGGTTATTTAGTTGCTGGAACAGGTAATATAGTTGAAGATTTTGGAGTTGGTTTTTTTACGAAATATGGTGACGGTGGTGTAGATTTAAGCCCAATTGCCGATTTAATGAAAAGTGAGGTATACGAATTAGCAAAAGCTTTGAAAGTCCCATCTGCAATTCTAGAAGCACAACCAACTGATGGTTTATTTGGAGATAGCCGAACAGATGAAGATCAAATTGGAGCAAGTTATAACGAATTGGAATGGGCTATGAAACAAGATGAATTAGGGAAAACAATAGCTGATTTTGATGGCAGAGAAAAAACAGTTTTTAGTATTTACAAACAACGTAATTCAGCCAACAAACATAAAATGATTGCTATTCCTATTTGTGAAATTCCTGAAGATTTAAAATAATTATACAACTCTGTTTAAACGTTCAAACAAACGCTGTTTTAAATTGGTGTAATTAACAATTGTTTCTAAAATTTGTTCGCGCTCGGTAAATTCATCTTTTCCAGATATTAATGAATTAATTTTTTGCTCAATTAACACACGGCGTAAATTATAAATTGCATCTAATACCATTTTAGAAAGATCGTTTTCTTTATTTTTGACAATAATATCTTTACGACCCCAATCACTCATACTGTGTTTTTCATCTTCCATTAAAATATTTGTTACCATATTGGAAATTTCAATATTTGCATGGTTAACAAAGGTGTCGACAGTAATTTTTTTATTCTGATTTAGTTGATCAATAACATCGTAATAAATTTGTTTAAAATTTTGATCGGTAAATTCAACCTCATCTTGTTGAAGATTCAAATAAACTTCTTTTGAAATAACGTTGGTAAATTCCATTTTTTTCATAGGTTGTACTTCATTATCATCTTCCTCATCACCTGCTACAAAATCGGTAAAATCGACTTCATTATTTCCGTATAGCAACAATATTTTTATAATTTCCCGTTCGTATTTTTTTAATTCATCAACTTTTTCAAACTGTGGTGTTTTTTGTAAAACCGGCTCAGCTGATTTTCGATAAACTGAAGTTTTTGAAGCTTCTCTCCTTTCTTTTTTATCGAGTTGAGCCAATTCACTAAACAACACATTTTCAGAAATATCCATAATTCTTGAACATTCCTTTATATATACTTCTCGCTGAATTCTATCAGGAATTTTAGAAATACTTACCACAATATCTCTAATTAAGCCTGCTTTTTTTACAGGATCATTTTTAGCATCTTCCATTAATAGAGACACCTTAAACTCGATAAAATCCTGAGCATTTTCATCTAAATACTCCTTCAACTCTTCTTTCGAAACTTTCTTAGCAAAACTATCGGGGTCATCACCATCAGGAAATGTAAGTACTTTAACATTCATTCCTTGCTCCAAAATCAAATCAATTCCACGAAGTGAAGCTCTCACACCTGCTGCATCTCCATCAAAAAGAATGGTTATATTTTTTGTTAACCGGTTTATTAAGCGAATTTGATTTTCGGTAAGTGCTGTTCCCGATGAAGAAACTACATTGTGAATACCACTTTGATAAAACTGAATAACATCGGTATATCCTTCAACCAAGAAACAATTATCCTCTTTTGCTATACTTTGTTTTGCGTAATAAATACCATATAAAATATTGCTTTTATGGTAAATTTCACTTTCTGGTGAATTTAAATACTTAGCCGCTTTTTTGTCATTGGTCAAAATTCTACCACCAAATCCAAGAACTCGACCGCTCATACTATGAATTGGAAATAAAACTCTGCCTTTAAATCTATCAAATTGTTTTGTACCTGTTGATGAAAGTAAATCTTGTTTTACAATAGATAACCCTGTTGATTCTAAATATTTTAAATTATATCCTTTATTTAAAGCCTCATTAGTAAAAGCTTCCCATTCATCTAAGGCATAACCTAATTGAAATTTATCAATTATTTCATCGGTAAAACCACGTTCTTTAAAATAACTTAAACCTATAGCTTTACCTTGTTGATTGTTTTGAAGAATATCTTTAAAATAATCACGTGCAAATTCTGAAACCAAAAACATACTTTCGCGCTCATCGGCTTGTTGTTTTTGTTCGTCGGTTTGTTCGGTTTCTTCAATTTCAATATTGTACTTTTTAGCTAAATATCGAATAGCTTCAGGATATGAATAATGTTCGTGCTCCATTAAAAATGAAACTGCATTTCCTCCTTTACCCGTACTAAAATCTTTCCAAATTTGTTTTACAGGAGAAACCATAAAAGAAGGTGTTCTTTCTTCGGAAAATGGGCTTAAGCCTTTAAAATTACTTCCAGCTTTTTTTAGCTGAACAAATTCACCTATAACCTCCTCTACTCTGGCTGTTTCAAAAACTTTGTCTATGGTACTTCTGTTAATCAAATTATTAGGTTTATTCTAAGTGGTTTCTAAAATACAAAATTAAATAAAAAATCACCCATAAATTTAACGGGTGATTTATTAATATTTTACTTTTAAAAAATTAAGAAACTGCTTTTAACTTTTTTAAAGTAGATTTATTAATCTTATTTTCAGCATATTTCTTGGTAATTTTCAATTCTTTTTCTTCACCACTCGGCATTTCAAACATAGCATCAGTCAAAATCGCTTCACATAATGATCGCAATCCACGAGCTCCTAATTTGTATTCAACAGCTTTATTTACTATATACATTAAAGCCGCTTCATTAATAGAAAAATCAATATCATCCATTTTAAACAACTTTTGATATTGTTTAATAATAGAGTTCTTAGGTTCCGTTAAAATTGCTCTTAATGTATCTGCATCTAATGGATTCATATGTGTTAATACAGGTAAACGACCAATAATTTCAGGAATTAAACCAAAAGTTTTTAAATCACTTGGTATAATATATTGCAATAAATTACTTTCATCAACCTTGTCAACTTTAATGGAAGCTCCATATCCAACAGCTTGACGATTTAAACGTTTACTTATTACTTTATCAATTCCAGAAAATGCTCCTCCGGCTATAAACAAAATATCTTTAGTGTTTACCTCAATAAATTTTTGATCAGGATGTTTTCTTCCTCCTTTTGGTGGAACATTTACCACAGCACCTTCCAATAACTTTAACAAAGCCTGTTGCACTCCTTCTCCAGAAACATCACGTGTAATTGAAGGGTTATCTCCTTTACGAGCAATTTTATCAATTTCATCAATAAAAACAATCCCTCTTTCAGCTTTTTTCACATCGTAATCAGCTGCTTGTAATAAACGCGTTAAAATAGTTTCCACATCTTCTCCAACATAACCAGCTTCAGTTAAAACTGTTGCATCCACAATACAAAAAGGAACATTTAACATACGTGCGATTGTACGAGCAACCAAGGTTTTTCCGGTTCCTGTTTCACCCACTAAAATAATATTACTTTTTTCAATTTCAATATCATCTTCATCTTTTGAAGCAGGTTGAAGTAAACGCTTGTAATGATTATAGACAGCTACAGACATTACACGTTTTGCTTGATTCTGACCAATCATATATTGATCTAAAAACGATTTAATTTCTATAGGTTTTTTTACTATTAATTCTGAAGTGAGAGATGAATTGCTGTGCTCAGCAATTTCTTCCATAACAATTCCATGGGCTTGCTCTATACATTTATCGCAAATGTGAGCATCAAGCCCAGCAATTAATAAATCGGTTTCTGGCTTTTTTCTACCACAAAACGAGCATTCTAAAACATCATCTTTTGCCATTTCTTGGGATTTTATATAAAACTATTGTTTTACTTTCTAATTAAAATTTCATCAATCATACCATATTTTTTAGCTTCTTCAGCTTTCATCCAGTAATCTCTATCAGAATCAGCGTGTACTTTTTCCATTGTTTGACCAGAATGCTTTGAAATAATTTGATATAATTCGTCTTTTAATTTCAAAATTTCACGTGCAGTAATTTCAATATCACTAGCTTGCCCTTGAGCACCACCTAATGGTTGATGAATCATTACTCTTGAATGTGGTAAAGCAGAACGTTTCCCTTTTTCACCTGCACACATTAAAACTGCGCCCATTGAAGCTGCCATACCAGTACAAATAGTTGCAACATCTGGTTTTATAAATTGCATAGTGTCATACATTCCTAAACCAGCATAAACACTCCCACCTGGTGAATTGATATAAATTGAAATATCCTTTGAATTATCAACACTTTCTAAAAACAACAATTGGGCCTGTATAATATTTGCTACATAATCGTCAATGGCAGTTCCTAAAAATATTATTCGATCCATCATTAATCTTGAGAAAACATCCATTTGAGCAACGTTTAATTGGCGTTCTTCAATAATATAAGGTGTTACGCTACTCACCAATTTATCATAGTACATACTATTGATTCCATGTTCTTGAGTTGCAAACTTTTTAAATTCTTTTCCGTAATCCATTTTCAGATTTTTATTGTATTAAGGGTGTAAAGATAAGAAGTATTCATGAAATAAATAGTTAATTATTGTTTTGTATGAGATTAGGCTTTCCATATACTTACTTTTTAGTAAAATAATTATTATTTTACTATGCATGCATAATATTATTTTGTATATTTGAATTAAATTAAAAAATGATTTTTAATCAAAAAATTCGTTGCACAATGAAATCCAAATTAGTTATTCTATTAGTCCTTTTTTCCACAAGTATTTTTGCCCAAGATTTTTTTCAAGGAACAATAATTACTCAACGCTATGACACCATCTCAAATGTGAAAATTAAAAAAATAAGCGAAGGAAGAAGCTTACTTCATATTTCATATATAGATAATAAAGGAAACACTCAAAACCCAGCAATTAACACTATTAAATCTTATTCAAGAGGAGAAGATAATTTTATTCGCATTTTTCACAATGGCGAAATGATATTAGTAAAACAAGTTGTTAAAGGAACTAATTTAAACCTTTATGCCAGACGTATTAATGGAGGCGACACTTACTTTATTGAAAAAGTATTTGATGAACTAATAAAAGTACCATCAATGAAAGGAAAATTTAGAAAAGTAATTGGAAATTTTTTAAGTGATTACCCAACTGTTTCAGCTAAAATAAAAGAAAAAAAATTAACCGACATTAAAGAAATAGTACATATTTGTAATAAAGGTGAAACTTTATAATTAGGCAAATATTTTTGGTTTTAGTTGATGAAATCTGAAGATGAAAATCTTCAGATTTCTTGTTTTTAACACATTTTATACATTTCCTTTCATTTTCACTAAATTAGTCGACGAATAATCAAACTTTAATTGGTTAATCTTATCATATTTGATATCAAAAAAATAACCCATAACAGATGAATTTAAAATTTTTCTTAGTATTTTTTTTAGCAAACACTTCGTTTATTCTTGCTCAATACAATAATCCTCAGTATAAAAAAATAGATATTGAACACTACAAATTAACCCTTAGTTTAAATGACAGTACTAACATTGTTGATGCTACTATGGAAATACAACTTCAGTTTAAACAAAATACTCCAGAATTTTACTTAGATTTAGTAGGGAAAGATAGTATTTCAGAGACAGGAATGCAGGTAACTTCGGTTTTTCAAAATTCAATTGAAGTAGACTTTAAACACACCAAAAACAAACTTACAATTTTACCAAAACACAACTTTCAAAATTTAACTTACACCTATAAAGTCAAGTATAGCGGAATACCTAAAGACGGATTAATTATTAGTGAAAATATTTATGGTGATAAAACCTTTTTTGGCGATAATTGGCCTAACCGCGCCCATAACTGGTTTCCTTGCATTGACCATCCATCTGACAAGGCAACTGTTGAATTTATAATAACTGCACCTAATAATTATCAAGCTATTGCAAGCGGATTTATGGCTGAAGAAACCAATATTTCCCAGCATTTAAAACTTTATCATTTTAAAACGCTGGTTCCGTTACCAACTAAGGTAATGGTATTGGGAGTAGCAAAATTTGCCGTACAAAATCTTGGAGAAATCCATAATATTCCAGTATCTACTTGGGTATATCCACAAACTAAAAGTGAAGGTTTTCACGATTTTGAAATTGCTTCAAAAATATTAGCATTTTTTATTGAACATATTGGTGAATACCCGTTTCAAAAACTTGCTAATGTGCAATCTAAAACCCGTTTTGGAGGTATGGAAAATGCAGGAAACATATTTTATTTTGAAAAATCAGTCACAGGAAAACAAGAACATGAAGATTTAATTGCACACGAAATTGTTCATCAATGGTTTGGAAATTCGGCTTCTGAAATTGAATGGTCACATATATGGTTAAGTGAAGGGTTTGCAACCTATTTAACCGATTTGTATATTTTAAAAGAAAAAGGTGAAGAAGCGTTTGTTGAACGGTTAAAAAAAGAACGAAACAAAGTATTACAATTTTATAAACAATCTCCAACACCAGTTGTAGATGGATTAAAAACCGATTTTTTACAACTCTTAAATCCGAATTCATATGAAAAAGGAGGCTGGTTTTTACATATGTTACGCGATAAAATTGGAAATGAACTTTTTTGGGAAGGCATTAAAGAGTATTACAATCAATATAAATTTAGCAATGCTTCAACCAATGAATTCAAAAAAATTATATCAAATGTTTCCAATAAAAATTTAGATACATTTTTTAATCAATGGTTAATTAAAACAGGGCATCCTCAAATAAAAACAAGTTATATTTATCATAATAATAAATTGCGATTAACTGTTGAACAAGTTCAGGAAAACACGTTTGAATTTCCTTTAGAAATTGAGTTAATTTATAACGACGGAACTTCCGAAGTAAAACAAATTGAAGTTCTTAATAAAAATTATTCATACGAGATTGACACAAAACTTAACGTGAAATCTATTAATCTGGATCCAAACACTAAACTTCTATTTGAAGAAGTAAACTAATGAATTGTACTATCTGTTCTTCTAAAACCGAATTATTTTCGGAAATCCAGCATAAAAAATACTACCTATGCAACAATTGCAAAGCTATTTGTATGGATACTGAAAACCTTCCTACAAACAGTGAAGAAATTAACAGATATCAAGAACATAATAACGATGTAAACGACCTTGGCTATCAAAACTTTGTGAATCCGATAGTCTCAAATGTTTTATCAGATTTTAATACGACGCATAATGGACTAGATTTTGGTTGTGGCACTGGCCCGGTAATAACCAAATTACTTCGTGACAAAAATTATACAGTTCACACATTCGACCCTTTTTTTGACAATAATCCAGAAGTCTTAAAAACTACCTATGATTTTATTGTTTGCTGTGAAGTAATTGAACATTTTCATCAACCACTCAAAGAATTTAAACTCCTGAAATCCTTATTAAAACCAAGAGGAAAATTGTATTGCATGACTGACTTACATACCGATACCATAAATTTTGATAAATGGTATTATAAAGATGACCCTACTCACGTAATTTTTTATCAGAAAAAAACAGTTGACTGGATAAAAAACAAACTAAATTTTTCAAAAGCAACAGTTAATAGTAGATTGATAACCTTTGAAGTATAATAATAGCCCTATATTTGCAAAAATTCTAGGTAAATGACTTTTTCCCAATTAAATTTAAACAGTTTTTTATTGAATGCGCTTAACGATTTGAGTTTAACAACTCCTACTCCAATTCAGCAAAAAGCCTTTAATGTAATAATGAGCAGCAGAGATATGGTTGGAATAGCGCAAACAGGAACAGGTAAAACCTACGCCTATTTATTACCAATTTTAAGACAACTCACTTTTTCTAAACAAAGACATCCACGCGTTTTAATTGTGGTACCAACCCGTGAATTAGTGGTTCAAATTGTAAAAGAAATTGAAAATTTAACACCCTATATTAATATTAGATTTGCAGGAGTTTACGGAGGCACCAACTTAAATAAACAAAAACAACTGGTTTACGAAGGTCAGGATATTATTGTTGCAACACCCGGAAGATTGTTAGATTTAGCTCTAGATGGAATTTTAAAATTGAAATTTATTCAAAAGTTAGTAATTGATGAAGTTGATGAAATGATGAATTTAGGTTTCCGATCACAACTTATCACATTGCTTGATTTATTACCACAAAAGCGCCAGAATATTTTATTTTCTGCAACACTTACAAAGGAAGTAAATGATTTATTGGGAGATTTTTTTAAATCCCCTATTAAAATTGAAGTGGCAAGCAGTGGAAGTCCTTTGGATACCATTAAACAGCAAGCTTATCCAATTCCTAATTTCTATACAAAAATTCAATTTTTTGTTAATCTTATCCAAAATCAAGATTCTTTTAAAAAAGTATTGGTATTTGTAAAAAACAAAAAACAAGCCAATCTATTATATGAAGAGTTAGAACATTTACTACCCAACATTGCAGATGTAATTCACTCTAACAAAACCCAAAATTACCGATTACGATCGGTAAAAAACTTTGAATTAGGCTTATTTAAAGTGCTAATTGCAACTGATATAATTGCACGAGGATTAGATTTAACTAATGTAAGTCATGTTATAAATTTTGACATCCCAAAAGAGCCTGAAAACTATATTCACAGAATAGGAAGAACTGGTAGAGCTGAACAAGAAGGTACTGCAATTTCATTTTTCACTGAAGAAGAAGCCGAATATTTAGGTGAAATTGAGTTTTTAATGAATACTGAAATTGACGTAATTGATTTGCCTGAAAATATTGAAATTTCAAATAGATTGATTGATGAAGAAATGCCAAAATTAGAGCCCGAAAATACAAATTCAAGAAAAAAAATTACCGAACCAAGTGGTCCTGCATTTCACGAGAAAAAAGAAAAAAATCAAAAGAAAAATTTAGGAGGTTCCTATAGAAGAGAAATTGCTAAAAAATATAAAAAACCTAAAACTCGTGGTCAAAAAAGAAAATAATTTTACAAAAAATATTATATAAAAAAACCTCACAAAATTGTGAGGTTTTTTTATATAATATTTTTAACTATTTATTATTTGTATACTTCTTTTACAAATTTTTCATAGTTTACTTCTTTTACTTTAAACGTGATATTCTCCTTGTAAAAGTCTAATAATTTTTTGCTAACTAATTGCTCTTGTAAACGTTTAGCTTCATCCTGATTTCCTAGTACTCTTTGAGCAATTTCATCTAATTCTTTTTCTTCAGGATTTAACTGACCATATTGAGCCATTTGAGATTTTACAAAACCTTTTGTGAAATCTTTTAACTCATCAATGTTAATTTGAAGATTGTTGTCTTTTAAAATTTTACCTTCAATTAATTGGTAACGTAGGCCTTTTTCTGATTTATCATACTCTTCAAAAGCTTGTTCTGGAGTCATTGGTTTTTCCCCCGCAACCGCAATCCACTTCTTTAAAAATTCAGCTGGTAAATCAAATTTTGTTTTTTCAACTAAATACTCCGTTACAGCATTTAATAATTGCTGATCTGCTTGAGTTTGAAATTGCTTTTCAGCATCTTCTTTGATTTTTGATATCAACTCCTCTTGAGATTTAACAACACCTTCGCCAAATATTTTATCAAATAATTCTTGATTTATTTCAGCTAGTTCAGTTATATTAATTTCTTCAATAGTAAAAGTTAATGGAATATCTAAATCTTGAATTTCATCGTGACTTAATCCTAAGGCTCCCATTAATTTATGACTGTCATCGAACAAACCTTTTGATTTTAATTCAACAACATCACCAACTTTTTTACCAATAAATTTCTTTTTGTTTAATTTTCCTTTAATCGAAGCTAATTCAATAGTAGATTTTTTTTCAAGACTCTTTTCTTCATTTACAAAAGTTCCTGCAATATTTACACCTTCAACAACTTCATCTTGAGCAACTAATTTACCAAAACGCTTTTGTAAATTTTCAACTTCTTTATTAAGTAATTCATCATCAGCAACAATATTGTATTGTGTAATTTTCTTTTTAGCTGATAAATCAACATCAAATTGAGGAGCTAAACCTAATTCAAATTCGAAAGAGTAGTCTTGAGTATCCCAATCAAAATCTTCTTGCATTTTTGGAAGAGGGTTTCCTAAAATATCTAATTTTTCTTCAACCAAATAGCTATTTAATGATTCTTGCAATAATTTATTAACCTCATCTATCATTATTGATTTCCCGTATTGTTTTTTTACCATTCCCATTGGAACATGTCCTTTTCTAAAACCTGGAATATCAGCCTTTTTACGGTAATCTTGTAAAATTTCTTCAACCTTATTTTGATAATCAGCAGCTGCAATTTCTACCTTCACAACTGCGTTTAGTGCATCAATACTTTCTTTTGTAATATTCATTTTATGCTGTTTTAACTTAAATCATTAAAAAATTGGGTGCAAAAGTACTATTTTTTATGCACCTAACAAATATTTAATCAACTCAAATTCAACTATTTTTGATTCTCTTCATTTAAAAAAGAATACAAAATGGATTGAAAAAACGACAACAGTAAACTAAAAATAAAGGCCCACCAAAATCCGTGAACTAAAAAACCACTTACAAAATAATCGGCTAAAAGAATAATAACAGCATTTATTACCAGCAAAAAGAGCCCTAAGGTTACAATGGTTGCTGGTAAAGTAAAAAATATTAATAACGGCTTTACCGTTATACGTAAAAATCCTAGAGCAATTGCAACAAAAATTGCACTCGTAAAATCCTGAACATCAACCCCTGGCAATAAATAAGCCAAAATAACTACAGCTAATGCCGTTAAAAGTATTTTTAATACTGTTCTCATTTAAATAATTTTTAATCACCTTAAATATAGCGAAAACAATGCCAATTGTTTTTTAGGACAAAAATGAATAAACTTCAGCATAAAACTGCTCAGGATTTTCAGCATGTAGCCAATGACCTGCATTTTTGATAGTTACAATTTGTGAGTTTGAAAAATGAGCATCAATTAAGCCAATATCTACGTTGGTGATATAATTTGAATTTTCACCAGCTAAAAATAAAGTTTCTCCATCAAAATGTGTAAATGAAGGCAAAGATTCACCAACTTCAGGATTATTTATGGTTAAACTTTCCAAATTAAATCGAAATGCTAGCTCATCCTTTGTTTTTCTGTAAACATTTTTCAATAAAAACTGAAGAACTCCAGACTCCTTTATGTCCATTTTCAAAATATCCTCAACTTTTTTCCGTGTATTATGAATTTTGAAATTCACAGAATTTAAAGCCCCTAAAATTACTTGGTGATGTGGTTTGTAAAATTTTGGACTTATATCAGCAACAATTAATTTATGTACTATTTCAGGATAAGTTACTGCAAAAAGCATAGCAACCTTCCCTCCCATTGAATGTCCAATAATACTTACTTTTTTAAGTTGATGGTATTGAATATAATTGTACAAATCTTCAGCTAAAATTTCATAATCAAATTCATCGGTATGGAAACTTCTTCCATGATTACGTTGGTCTATTAAGTGAACTTGAAAATTTTCTGAAAGTTTATTTCCAAGCGACCTCCAATTATCACTCATCCCAAAATATCCGTGTAAAATTAGCAACGGATTTCCTTCGCCTATTATTGTAGCTTGTAGAATTTGCATACTATTTTACTAGTTATTAGCCTTAGACTTTATAATTCCGGCTTTTAACTTGTATTTATACATATTAATTACATTTTCTAAACCTAAGTATAATGATTCAGTAATAAGTGCATGCCCAATAGAAACTTCTAACAAATTTGGAATGTTTTCAGCAAAAAACTGAATATTATCCAAACTTAAATCGTGACCAGCATTTATCCCTAAACCTAAATCGTTGGCTAAAACAGCACTTTCAATATAAGGCTTAATTCCTTCTAAATTACCTTTAGTATACTGTGTAGCAAAATTTTCGGTGTACAATTCAATTCTGTCAGCTCCGGTGGTTTTAGCAGCTTCAATAAGTTTTAAATCGGTGTCAATAAAAACCGAAGTTCTAATTCCGTTAGATTTAAATTCAGCTATTACTTCCTGTAAAAATGATTGATGTTTTATAGTATCCCAGCCAGCGTTTGAAGTTATAGCATCAACAGTATCAGGCACTAATGTAACTTGCGTAGGTTTTACATTTAACACCAAATCAATAAAACTTTTAATTGGATTTCCTTCAATATTAAATTCGGTAGTTACAATCTTTTTTAAATCGTATGCATCCTGATAACGAATATGTCGTTCATCTGGTCTTGGATGAATTGTAATTCCTTCTGCACCAAAATTTTCAATATCTTTAGAAACCTTAACTACATTAGGAAAATCAGCTCCTCTAGAATTTCTTAATGTTGCTATTTTGTTGACATTTACACTTAATTTTGTCATGTTAAAACTTATTTTATTTAAAATGTGCGACAAATTTACAAACTAAGAATATGATTTTGGTTTTATTTTTGATTAATTTGCAATAGAATAGCAAACTAAATGGAAACAACCCCATACATATTAAAAGAATTTAAAGCTTTTACTTTACACACAACCGTTGAAGAAGTAAAGTTGTTTTTTAATGCTACCACATTCAATCATTTTCCTATTGTTGAAAATGAAAAATTAATTGGTTTAATTTCTGAAACAGAAATTCAAGGACTTGATGAAAACAAGAAAGAAATTGGTAATTACCAATATTTATTTGCGTTTTTCTCGATTGATGAAGAGAGCAATATTTTAGAAATATTGAAAGAATTTGCTTCAAATCAAAGCACTATTTTACCTGTATTAAATTCAGAAAAAATATATATTGGATATTACGATTTAATTGATGTTTTAAATATGTATAACGAAACTTCATTTTTTAAGGATGAAGGAATTGTTTTACTTTTAGAAAAAGAAGCGAAAGACTATTCAATAAGTGAAATTTCACAAATTGTGGAATCCAATAAAGGGAAAGTTTTAGGGATTTTTGTTATTGAAGCTAACGGAAATTCTGCAAAATTTATGGTGAAATTCAACTCACAAGATATAAATGAAATTATTCAGTCTTTTAGAAGATATGAATATCAAATATTATCAAATCATATAGAAGATTATTTTTTAAAAGATTTAAAAGATAGGTCGAACTATCTGCAAAAATACCTTAATATCTAAGTATGAAAATTGCTATTTACGGTCAATACTTTAAAGTAGAAGACAAGCCATATATTGAAGAATTAATTACTGTTTTACAAGAGCGTAAAATTGAATTTTCAGTTGAAGAAAATTATTTCAATGAAATAAAAAAACATGTTTCTGTTAATGCTGTTAATACCTTTTCATCTTACCAGGATTTAGACAACTCATATAATTTTATGTTTACTGTTGGAGGTGATGGTACAATTTTAAGAGCTGTTACTTTTATTAGAGATAGGAATATTTCAATTGTTGGTATAAATACAGGAAGATTAGGTTTTCTGGCTACAGTTCAAAAAGAAGAAATTTCAAATGCAGTGGAGTTAATAATGCAAAAAAAATACATTATAATAAAACGTTCTCTTCTAAGCGTTTCAACAACACCAACAATTCAAAGTCTTTCAACTTTTAACTTTGCTTTAAACGAAGTATCAGTAAGCAGAAAGAATACTGCATCTATGATTACCATTAAAACTTTTTTAAACGAAGAATATTTAACCTCATATTGGGCCGATGGTTTAATTATAGCCACACCAACTGGTTCAACTGGGTATTCTTTAAGTTGTGGAGGACCTATTATTACACCGGCAGCAAAAAACTTTACACTTACACCTATTGCTCCTCATAATTTAGGTGCACGCCCAATCGTAATTCCTGACGACACTAAAATAAAATTTACAGTTAGTGGTAGAGAAGATGAATTTTTCCTATCATTAGACTCTCGAATTACTACCATAAATAGTTCTACTGAAATTTGTGTTAAAAAGGCTATTTTTAATTTAAAAATGGTTGAACTAAAACAACAAACTTTCTTAAAAACCTTGCGTGAAAAATTACTTTGGGGACAGGACAACCGTAATTAATTAAACTATTTTCTTAATCTAAAAAAAAGTTAATTACAATAATATGAAGATTAAACTGTTTAACAAAAAAGACATTATTAATCTTCAAATTGCAAATAGATTTAATTATATTTGCTCGCTATTTTACTGTATGAAAAAGTTCGTAATTTTAATTACATTCATCTGTGTAACAACTACTTCTAAATCTCAAATTCATGAAATTGGATTTTTAATTGGCGGTAGCAACTACATTGGCGATATAGGATCAGAATATTATATTAATCCAAATAATATTATGGGAGGTTTTATTTATAAATGGAATAAAAATCCAAGAGTTGCTTTACGAAGCAGCTTTACCTATTCAAAAATATCAGCAGATGATAAATATGCTACTAATAGTGCGCGAGTAAATAGAAATATCCATTTCAATAATTCTATCAAAGAACTGGCCCTTGGGTTAGAATTTAATTTTTTCGAATATAATATTGGTGACTATCGCCACACCCATACTCCGTACTTATTGCTAGAAATAGCTGCATATAACTATAATGTTGTTGAAAATGAATCGCCATCAGGAAATTACAATTACGGTTCAAAAACCTCCTTTGCATTACCCTTCGGCTTAGGCTATAAAACAAAGTTAATACACGATTTTGCAATTTCATTTGAAGCTCGTGCACGTTACACTTTTAACGATCAATTAGATTATAACAATCAAAATATAAATTCATTAACATTTGGAAATCCAAACAGTAACGACTGGTATATATTTACCGGTATTTCAATAGTTTACACTTTTGGACGACCTCCATGTTATGCTACTCCTTATTAATGACTGATTTAATAAATAAAATTAATAAAAACAGGTTACCAAAACATCTAGCCATTATTATGGATGGTAACGGTCGTTGGGCAAAGTTGAAAGGAAAACCAAGAGTTTTTGGACATAAAAATGGTGTGAAATCTGTACGCGAAACCATTGAAGGTTGCACTGAAATTGGCATAGAATTTTTAACCTTATATGCCTTTTCAACTGAAAATTGGAACCGCCCAAAGTTAGAAGTTAAAACACTTATGGCAATACTTGTTTCTTCCCTTAAAAAAGAATTAAAAAATCTTCAAAAAAACAATATTAGGTTAAATGTCATTGGAAATATTGATTTACTTCCTGAAAAAGCCAGAAATGAACTTTTTGAAGTGATAAAAAAAACGGAAACGAATACTAGACTAACGTTAACACTTGCTCTTAGCTATGGTTCAAGAGAAGAAATTGTTAATGCCTTCAAAAATATCTCCAAAAAAGTTGTTAATAATAACATAAAAATTGAAGAAATTGACGAAAAAATTATTAATAATCATTTATATACATTTTCTTTGCCTGATGTTGATTTGATGATTCGTACAAGTGGCGAAAAAAGAATCAGCAATTTTTTATTGTGGCAAATAGCCTACGCCGAACTGTATTTCACCAATACACTTTGGCCTGATTTTAGAAAGGACAGCCTTTTTAATGCCATTATTAACTATCAACAAAGAGAAAGACGATTTGGAAAAACCAGCGAACAAATTGAAGAAATCAATGAATAAAATCAACATAGCCTTTTTACTTTTTATATGTAGTTGCGCCAGCATACTTGCTCAAGAAGTAACTATTAAATCAAAAGATAATAAACTACAGTCTGATTCTGAACAAGTTAAACAAAACAACATAGTAAACGACACTATAAAACCTGTTCAAGCTCCTAATTTCATAAAAGATAAAAGTTATGAACTTGGAGGGATTTCGGTGACTGGCTTACAAAAATTTGAAGAACAAACTGTTAAAGTATACTCTGGCTTAAAGGTTGGTCAGCAAATAAAACTACCAGGAGACAAACTTACAAGCGCTATTAAAAAATTGTACGAAACCAAGCAGTTTAGCAATGTTGAAGTGTATTTAGCAAAACTTGATGAAAACGTAGCATATCTTGAGTTTGAGGTGCAAGAACTCCCACAGTTAAATAATGTTACCATAAAAGGTGTTAAAAAAAATAAGGCAAAAGATCTTCAAAAAGATGCTGAACTAAAAAAAGGAGCTATGGTAACCGACAACCTTGTTGTTACCACCAAAAACTATTTCAAAAAGAAATATCAGGAAAAAGGATTTTTAAACACCAAAGTTAATTTAGATACCCGAAAAGATACTTCTAATGTGAATTCCGTGAATATGATGGTTCGAATTGACAAAGGAGAAAAAGTAAAAATTAAAACTATTAGTTTTGATGGTAATAACGCTTTAAGTTCAAGTAAACTTCGTAAAGCAATGAAAAATACCAAACAAAAAATGATTGGTAGATTCTGGAAAGGCTCAAAATTTATTGAAGCCGATTTTAAAGAAGATTTAGAGAATTTAGTAACTAATTACAGTGAAAATGGCTATAGAGATGCGCGAATACTTGATCATTCCATATCAACTAACAGCGACAATACTTTAAATTTAAACATCCAGGTTGAAGAGGGGAAAAAGTATATTTTTGGAGATATTAAATTTTTAGGAAACAGCAAATACACCAACACACAATTACAAAGTTTACTTAAAATTGAAAAAGGCGATACTTACAACGGTAAAATTTTAAAAGAGCGTGTTACTGGAGATGGCACACCTGATTCACAAGACATAGCAACTATTTACCAAAATAACGGGTATTTATTTTCAAGAGTTTTACCAGTTGAAACCAGAGTTCATAATGACTCTATTGATGTAGAAATTAGAATTTACGAGGATGAACCTACAAAAATTAAAAAAATTACTGTAAATGGTAACGACCGTACCAATGACCACGTTGTTTATAGAGAAATAAAAACCAAACCTGGATATTTATACAGTAAAGAAGATATTATTAGAACCATTCGTGAAATTGGTCAATTAGGCTTTTTTGATGCTGAAGCAATTACACCTGATTTAAAACCTAACTATCAAGATAAAACAGTTGACATTGATTATACAGTTGCTGAAAAAGGCACTAGTCAAATTGAATTACAAGGTGGTTATGGTGGTGGATCTTTTATAGGAACGATTGGTTTATCGTTCAGTAACTTTGCGGTAAGAAACTTATTTAAAAAAGAAGCGTATAAACCGCTACCTATGGGAGATGGCCAAACATTATCATTACGTTATCAAAAAAGCAGGTACTACTCTACTTCAAGCTTTTCGTTTACAGAGCCTTGGATGGGTGGTAAAAAACCAAAATCATTTTCATTCTCGGTATATAACTCTAAACAATATAGATACAATTATTATACTAATAATGTTGATAAAAGTCAGCGAATAAATATTGTAGGAGCTTCAATTGGTCTAGGAGAACGTTTAAATTGGCCTGACAATTACTTTACATTATCACAAAGTATTAGTTATAAATTATATGATTTAAAAGACTACCCTATCTCAACTTTTACTTTTTCTGACGGAAAATCAAACAACCTTGCATATAACATTACATTTGCCAGAAATTCATCAGGACCAAACCCAATTTTTCCACGTACAGGGTCTGAATTCAGCTTAGGAGCAAAATTAACATTTCCATATTCACTGGTAAATGGTAAAGATTATTCAAAAATGGATGATAAAGAAAAATATGAATGGTTAGAGTATTACAAAGCAAGTTTTAAAGGAAAATGGTTTACTCCAATAACAAATGATTTAGTTTTAATGTCTAATGCTGAATTTGGATATTTAGGATTTTACAATCAAGACATAAGTGACTCTCCATTTGAACGATACTTTGTTGGTGGTGATGGAATGGCAAATTACCAATTAGACGGTAGAGAAACCATACGATTAAGAGGTTACGAAAATGGTAGATTGTCTTCTATTGATGGCGGTAAAGTGTTCAATAAATTTGAATTAGAACTAAGATACCCTATTACTTTAAAACCTTCAGCATCTATTTACGCCTTAGGATTTTTGGAAGCTGGTAACTCTTATGATGGATTTAAAAAATACAACCCTTTTGAATTAAAAAGGTCAGCCGGATTTGGTTTAAGAATATTTATGCCTGCCTTTGGATTGTTAGGAATTGACTTTGCTCATGGGTTTGACACTATTCCTGGCGGAATAGAAAAATCTGGATGGCAAACACACTTCTATATAGGACAGCAATTTTAAGCTAAATAAGTTATATTTGTAAATGAAATTAAATTGGCACGGTTTTTTCAAAATAAATATAGAGTTATGATAAAAAAAGTTCTTTTATTTACGCTTTTATTATTGAGCACCGCTATGAGTTCGCAAAAAGCTCAAAAGATAGGTTATATTGATATGGAATATATTTTAGAAAATATTCCTGAATATAACGATGCTCAAGCAAAAATTAATTCAAAAGCAATAACCTGGCAAAAAAATATTGACAAACAACAAAAAGAAATAGAAAATTTGAAATTGGAATTAGCCAATGAAAAAGAGTTGTTAACTAAAGATATTATTACTGAAAAAGAAGAAGATATTGATATTAAGGAATTAGATTTAAAAAAATTACAATCTGCTTATTTTGGTGTAAAAGGAGATTTGTATTTTTTAAGACAACAATTGGTAAAGCCTATTCAAGATCTAGTTTTTAATGCAGTACAAGATATTGCAAAAAAAAGAAAGTACGATTTTGTGTTGGATAAATCTAGCGATTTAATTATGCTTTATACAAATAAGCAGTTTGACATTAGTGATATTGTAATTACAAACATTACTAGAGCTAAAAAATCAATTGCCAATAAGCAAAAGCAAATTAACCGAAAAAATACTACTGCTGATAATACTAATCAAGAAACTGAAATTTCTGAGAAAAAACAAAAAGTAGTTAGTGTACGAGAAGCCAGAAAAGCTGAATTATTAAAAAAAATTGAAGATAGAAAAGCTGCTCAACTTAAAAAAAGAGAGGAACTTAAAAAAGCTATTGAAGAAAAAAGACAAAAGCGTATCAAAGAAGTTGAAGACGCAAAAAAAGCTAAAGAAGAAGCAGAAAATTAAAAAGAATAATTAATAAAAATAAATAGGAGACAAAATGAAAAAAATTAAAGTTTTAGTATTAATAGCCATTGTATCTTTAGGGTTGAACACACTAAATGCACAAGAAAAAATAGGACATATAAGTACTGATTTGTTGATAAGTTTAATGCCTGAAACTAAAGCATTAAACGCTGAATTAGAAAAATTAGGTAAAACCTATGAAGCAGAATTAAAAGCTGAAAATGATGCATTTGAAGCAAAATTAAAAAAATATGATGCTGAAGCTGCTTCTCAAACTGATGAAGTAAACCAAAGTCGTCGTGCTGAAGTACAAAATGATCAACAAAGTTTATACCAGGCATCTCAAATAGCTCGTGAAGATATTGGGAAAAAAAGAGATGAAAAGTTAAAACCAATTTTGGAAAAAGCTAAAAAAGCAATTGATGACGTGGCTAAAGCAAATGGTTATAAATACGTATTAGAAGCTTCAACATTAGTAGTTGCCAATGGTACTGATATTTTACCTCTTGTAAAAACAAAACTAGGTATTCAATAATATCAACATACAAATACACGATAAATCCCGCTATTGCGGGATTTTTTTATACATTTATATTTTATTAAAACCCTAAAATAAGTGAACAATCAACCTATTGGACTATTTGATTCCGGTATTGGAGGAACTTCTATCTGGAAAGAAATAATTAAGCTTTTACCTAACGAGCAAACCATTTATTTAGCTGATAGTAAAAATGCACCTTATGGAGAAAAAAGTAAAGGAGAAATTATAGCTCTTTGCGTAAAAAATACCGAATTATTAATTTCCAAGGGTTGTAAATTAATTGTTGTTGCATGTAATACCGCTACTACAAATGCCATTGCTTATTTACGAGAAAATTATGATGTTCCTTTTATAGGAATTGAACCTGCCATAAAACCGGCAGCTCTTTATAGTGAAACAGGAGCCGTTGGAATTTTAGCTACCAAAGGAACACTTACAAGTGCGCTATTTGAAAAAACTGCCAACGAATACACAAAAAAAATTACCGTTATTGAGCAGGATGGAGAAGGATTAGTTTCATTAATTGAACAAGGGGAAATAAATTCACTGGAACTAGAAAACCTACTTGCCACGTATTTAAAACCAATGTTAAACTTTAATGTTGATCATTTAGTATTAGGTTGCACTCATTACCCATACTTAATTCCTCAAATTAAGAAAATTATAGGCGATAAAATTCAAATAATAGATTCTGGTGAGGCCGTTGCAAAGCAAACAAAAGCAATTCTTAGTAAGCATCATTTATTTTGTAATGAAAAACATACAAACCCGCATCAATTTTATATAAATATTGACAAATCAGTTTTAGAAAAAATGTTAGTAGATGTTTCAGTAAGTTTTACCATTGAAGAACTGGCATTTTAATTTTTACTCAAATTTTCTACACATATCAAAATAAAAAACCTTCAATCTCTTGAAGGCCCTACTACCATTAGTGGAGCAGAAGGGAGTGAAATCGAACTATTTTGGAGAGGATTTATCAGAATTAATAATATGGTTTTCTTAAACTGGTTTAATCAATTAAAATGTATAGATTCTTACTTCATGGATCTGACCTTCACAAGAACTAATAGCAAGTTCGCTTAAAGAACCTTCTGAAGGGTTCTCAATGATCAGAGTTTCGGAGGATTGAATGAGCGTATTTCCTGCATTATTTATAATCACCCCGGAGCTATCTATTAAAAAAGCTTGTGTGCAATCCGTGTTACACCAATCATTAATGTCAACTTCTACTCTTTGAATACTTTGTAAACTTTGCAAATCCACCGATAATCTTGATGGATAAAGCCATACAAATGTTGCTTCTACTCCAAAAGTGGAATTCCCTGTACCGCAATCATCAGCAGTTGCACTAACAAAACTAAGATTTATATTTTCTTCTGTCCAAACATCATTAGTGACAGCATTTGAAGAAACATTGTCAAGAGTCAATATAATAGTTTGCCCTGTTTCCTCATTTAAAGAATCATCTTTTGAACAGGCGAAGATTAATAAAACGGATAATAAAATAAGTTTTCTCATAATAAATGGAATTAATGTTTGTCGTAAGTTAATTTTATTCATCCCTTAAATTTAATCAAATTTTGGTGCAAGTTCAAAAAACAAACTCCAAACACCAAGAATAACCTTTGGTTTTTCTCTAGCCTCCCGTTTAGGAAATGCCCTGTCGCTGTACTTGCAGTCCAGAGGTCTTAAACTAAAAATCTGCTCAAGCAAGCTTGGCAGATTTTTTTGTTTTAATCCCTAGTTGCGCCAGGTCGCTTCATCGTGGAGAAGATGGGAGTCGAACCCACGACCTCTTGACTGCCAGTCAAGCGCTCTAGCCAGCTGAGCTACATCCCCAATAAATTAGTTTCAAAAATAAACAAAAAAGCTTCGCAATTAAATAATTACAAAGCTTTTTTTGTATAAAAATATATGAATTTAGTATCTATAATATTCAGGTTTAAATGGTCCTTCAACCTTAACTCCAATGTATTCAGCCTGATCTTCACGTAGCGTTTCTAACTCTACTCCTATTTTATTTAAATGTAAACGTGCTACTTTTTCATCTAAATGTTTAGGTAACATATACACTTTATTTTCATAAGCATCTCTGTTATTCCATAATTCTAATTGAGCCAATGTTTGATTTGTAAATGAATTACTCATTACAAAACTTGGATGCCCGGTTGCACAACCTAAATTTACCAAACGACCTTCAGCCAACACAATAATTTCATTTTCGCCAAGTGTATATTTATCAACTTGAGGCTTTATCTCTACTTTTGTTGAACCATATTTTTTGTTCAACCAAGCCATATCAATTTCATTGTCAAAATGGCCAATATTACAAACTATGGTTTTGTCTTTCATTGCTTTAAAATGCTTCGCCTGAACTATGTCTTTATTTCCTGTAGTGGTAATTACAATATCAGCTTTACCAACAACAGTATCTAAACGTTTCACTTCAAAACCATCCATTGCAGCTTGTAGTGCACAAATTGGATCAATTTCAGTAATAGTTACAATTGAACCTGCACCTCTAAACGAAGCTGCTGTTCCTTTACCTACATCGCCATAACCACAAACAACAACTCTTTTTCCCGCCAGCATAACATCAGTTGCTCTTCTAATTGCATCAACTGAACTTTCTCTACATCCGTATTTATTATCAAATTTAGATTTAGTAACAGAATCATTTACATTAATTGCAGGCATTGGTAATGTTCCTGCTTTCATTCTGTCGTACAAACGGTGAACTCCTGTTGTAGTTTCTTCACTTAAACCATTAATCCCAGCCGCTAATTCAGGGTATTTATCTAACACCATATTTGTTAAATCACCTCCATCATCTAAAATTAAATTCAATGGTTTTTTATCTTCACCAAAAAATAATGTTTGCTCAATACACCAGTCAAATTCCTCCTCATTCATTCCTTTCCAGGCATAAACTGAAACTCCTGCAGCAGCAATTGCAGCAGCAGCCTGATCTTGTGTTGAAAATATGTTACAAGAACTCCAAGTTACCTCAGCACCTAAATCAACCAAAGTTTCAATTAAAACAGCTGTTTGAATAGTCATATGTAAACAACCAGCAATTCGTGCGCCTGCTAAAGGTTTTTGCCCTTTGTACTCTTCTCTTAAACTCATTAACCCTGGCATTTCTGCTTCAGCTAATTCTATTTCTTTACGCCCCCAATCTGCAAGATTGATATCTTTTACTTTATATTTTACGTAAGTTGATGTTTCTGTACTCATATTTATTAAATTTGTAGTTTATTTAAAACTAGTATTAAATTAGTTTTAAAGTTTTGCAAAAGTACAAAATACCTTTGAGATTTTAAATGCCTTTATATAAAACAATTAAACCCAACAAACACACAACAGTTTATGTGTGGAAAATTGAAGCCTCGTTTGATGAACTTTCGGAACATATTGAATTAACCGAAAAAAGCAAAAACCGAATGCTATCAATGAGAAGTGAACTTCACCAACGTGGATTTTTAAGCATTCGTCATTTATTACAAGAAGCTGGTTACACCGATTTTGATTTGTACTATAATGGAAATGGGAAGCCTCATTTAAAAGACGGAAAACACATTTCAATCACACATTCATTTACTTTTTCGGCTATAATTGTTAGTGACAAAGAGGTTGGTATTGATATTGAAAAAAACAGAGAAAAAATCAAAAAAATCCAACATAAGTTTGTGAATTTCGAAAAAGGGTTTATTCATAAAAACGATGATTATATTGAACAACTTACTGTAATTTGGGGTGCTAAAGAAAGTTTATACAAAATTTACCCTTATGGAGGATTGACATTTAAAAACGACATTGATATTAATTCATTCCAAATTGCAAATAAAAAAACTACTGGCTATATAAAAGTTGAAGGTTGGGATAAAAATTACGACATTAGATTTGAACAAATTGATGGTTTTACTTTAGTTTATGCATTGGGAGATAAATAATACAACTCTAAATCACCTAAAAATCTAATAAACAATTTAAAAAAAATACTTACAGTGCACATTTACTAGTAAAGAGTACTATTTTTGAGCAAAACAAATTTTAAATGAACGAACTTTTTAATTTCTTTTTCAATCAATACAATACGTATGAAACTTTAGATATTATTCTGGAAATAATAGCTGTAATTTTTGGTTTTTTGTCTGTTTGGTACTCCAAACAAAATAAAATATGGGTGTTCCCAACAGGAATGATTAGCACTTCTATTTTTGTATATTTATTGCTAAAATGGGGGTTGTTAGGTGATATGATGATTAATGGCTACTATTTTATAATGAGTGTATATGGTTGGTATATTTGGACTCGAAAAGTAGATGCAATACACGTAACACCAATAACCAGAACTACCTCGAAAGAAAAAATTATGAGTGTTGGCATATTTATAGCTACACTTATTTTTATATATATAGTTTATAAATCATTTGATAAATGGACCAGTTGGGTTGCTTATGTCGACACCATTACCACTGCAATTTTCTTTGTAGGTATGTGGTTAATGGCAAAAAGAAAAATCGAAAACTGGATTTACTGGATTATTGGAGATATTATATCGGTTCCTTTGTATTTTTATAAAGGTTTAACTTTTACAAGTCTACAATATTTAGGATTTACATTTATAGCAATTTTTGGATATTTAGCGTGGAAAAAACACTTAAACAAGAAGAAGTAAACATTATAAAAGTTGTTTTGTTTGGTCCTGAAAGTACAGGAAAAACAACACTTTCAAAAAAACTTGCCCGCCATTACAATACGGTTTGGGTACCTGAATACGCGCGCGAATATTTACAAAATAAATGGAATAACGAACGTAAAACCTGTGAAAATTCCGACTTAATTCCAATAGCCTATGGGCAAATAAAATTAGAAAATGAATTATCGAAAAAAGCAGATAAAGTGCTTATTTGTGATACCGATTTATTAGAAACAAAAGTGTATTCTGAAGAATTTTATGGTGGCTTTGTTGACCCAAGGTTAGAGGCAGCAGCAAGAGTAAATACTTACGATTTATATTTACTCACCTATATAGATACTCCCTGGGAAGCTGACGATTTAAGAGATAGACCCGAACAACGCTTAAAAATGTTCAATGCTTTTGAAAATGCTTTAAAAAAATATAACCGTCCTTATATTTTGCTAAAAGGTAATAAAACTACTCGATTAGAAACTGCTATTGAGGCTATTGATAAAATTATACGAGAAATACCTAACTTACAAAAGTATTCAAAGTAAAATTGATTTGGATTCAGAAATTATCATACACGAATTAAAATTCAAAGCAGTTCGAAGTAGCGGAGCTGGTGGACAACACGTAAATAAAGTTTCTTCTAAAATAAAACTTTTCTTTCATGTGGAAACATCAAACGGATTAAATTCTGAAGAAAAAAATATCCTTCATTCTAAATTAGCTTCCAAAATTTCAAAGGATAATATTCTAATTTTAACTTGCTCAGAAAATAGAAGTCAGCATAAAAATAAAGAAATTGTTATAAAAAGATTTTTTCAAATTATTACGAACGCTTTAAAAGTCTCAAAAAAACGAAAAGCTACAAAACCAAGTAAATCAAGCATTCAGAAACGCCTAGAAAAAAAGAAAAAAATAGCTTATAAAAAAGCATCCCGAAAAAAACCTGAAGTTTAAACAAATTAGCTTTTATAACTTTTTATTTAGTAAGTATTGACTTACAGATATAGGGCCAGATCCAACTATAAAAAACAGGAATAATAAAAACAATACCAAAATAGCAAGTTCTAAAGATTGACCTCCCATCATTAATTGAGTATGACTATGAACATAAAAAATAGCGCTAATTAATATTGGAATTTGTATTAACGCTGCTATACGAGTAATGAGCCCAATGAAAAGTAATAATCCTCCTATTATGTGAATCATTCCAACTAAAGATACCCAAAAAAAAAGTTCTCTTTCAACGCCTAATTCAATTAAAGAGTCAGGGTTAGCAAGTATTAACCAACCCCTTATTAATAACGCAATTCCTAAAAATATTCTAATCAACGAATAAGCTTTATCCGTTTTTGAATCTAATACTTTTAATTTTGAATTTAATGTACTCATATTTATTAGTTTAAAAATTAGTTGCTTTTAAATATACAAAAATTGTTTGACTCTAAACTACACAACCCTTACATAAAAATTTGATTACAATAAATGAGAAAAAACTAAATATTTCGCAATTTGCATTGCATTTCCAATTTATTAACTAATTTTACACCATCTCAAAAGGGGTGCCTATAACGGCTGAGATCAAACCCATTGAACCTGAACAGGTAATGCTGTTAAGGGACGTCAAAAACGAGTAATCGTAAGGGCAAATGTAATTTATTCAAAACATCGATTAATTACCTCTTTTTAAATCGTTTTATTTTATGTAAAATGAAACAATTTTTAAAACCATCTTTTAAAAAAGTGAAGATTTTAGTAGCTTTTTTAATTATTGTAACTACTGCAAATGCGCAGGAAATTTTTACCATTTCAGGAAAAGTAGTTGATAAACAAGAAGGTATTCCTGGAGCTGCTATTTTAGTTAAAGGAACTAATACCGGAACTTCAACCGATTTTAATGGAAATTTTAGTTTATCGCTAAACAAAGGTGACTACACTTTTATTGTAAGTGCCGCAAGTGTACTTAAAGAAGTTAATGTTAAATTAAATCAAAATACTACATTAACAATTGATTTATCAGATAGTTTTGTGAAATTAGATGAAGTTTTAGTTTCAGCAGTACGTGTAAAAGCTACATCACCGGTTACCCATAGTAATGTTTCTAAAGAGGAATTGGATAAGCGAAATTTAGGTCAAGATATACCTGTATTACTTAATTATCTTCCTTCTGTTACAAGTTCTTCTGATGCCGGAGCAGGCGTTGGTTATACTTATATAAGAGTAAGAGGCTCTGATGCTTCACGAATTAATGTAACTTTAAATGGAATTCCTTATAACGATACTGAAAGTCAAGGTACTTTTTGGGTAAATTTAGGTGATTTTACCTCATCAACTCAAAGTATGCAACTACAACGTGGTGTTGGTACTTCAACTAATGGCTCAGGTGCTTTTGGAGCAAGTTTAAATTTATTAACTGATGCTATTTCAGAAAATGCTTATGGTCAAATTAGTAGTGCAATAGGATCTTATAATACTTATAAAAATACCGTTAAGTTTAGTACAGGTAAAATAAATGACCATATTGAAATAGCAGGGCGTTTTTCAAAAATTGATTCTGATGGATATGTTGATAGGGCATTTTCCCATTTGAAATCGTATTTCTTACAAGGCTCTTATGTAGACGACAATACCTTAATTAAAGCAATCACTTTTGGTAATAAAGAAAAAACATACCAAGCCTGGTATGGCTTAAGTGCTGAAGAACTAAAAGAGGATAGAAAACAAAATCCATATACTTATGAAAATGAAACCGATAATTATTGGCAAGATCATTATCAATTGCATTGGAATGAAAAATTAAACGAAAATTGGTCTACTAATCTTGGACTAAATTACACGAAAGGAAAAGGATATTTTGAACAATACAAAGAAGGAAGTGCCGTATCAAAATATAATAATATTGTTGAAGCAACTGGAACTAACTGGTATGGAAGTCCAGCAACCGATTTAATTGTTAGAAGATGGTTAGATAATGATTTCTATGTTTTAAACTTTAATGCAAATTACAAAAACAACGATTACGAAGTAATTTCAGGAATTTCAGCAAGTAACTACAAAGGCGACCATTTTGGTGAGGTAATTTGGGCTAAACAATTTGCAGACAATGCAAACATTAGAGATCAATATTATTTTAGTGATGCTACAAAAAATGAATTTAGCATTTACTCAAAAGCATCTTTTAAATTGAATAACAATCTTAGTGCTTTGGTTGACTTACAAGGAAGATTTGTTAATTATCAAACAGATGGGTTAACTTCAGATAGAGATCCATTAAACATTGATAAATCATATAGTTTTTTCAATCCAAAATTAGGTTTAACCTATAAAATAAATGATAGTAATAGTATTTACTCATCTTTTGCTAAGGCGAACAGAGAACCTAATAGAGATGATTTTAAGAATGGACCTAATGTTAAAAATGAAACATTAAACGACTTTGAATTAGGATGGCGTTTTAAAAATAATGCTGTAAGTTTAAATACCAATATATATTATATGTTGTATAAAAATCAGTTAATTCAAACTGGAGGTTTAAATGATGTTGGAGAATATTTACGAGAAAATGTAGAAGATAGTTACCGTTTAGGATTAGAAGTTGATGCAAACATTATACTCTCAAACAAATTTTCAGTTAGTCCAAACTTTACTCTAAGTTCAAATAAAATTAAAAACTTTATTTTAGAAAGAGATGGTAACAGTCTAAATTTAGGGGCAACTAACATTGCTTTTTCACCAAATGTTATTGCAGGAAATTCAATAAACTACCAACCTATTGAAAATTTAACTATTAACTTTTTATCAAAATTTGTAGGAGAACAATATTTAAGCAATACAGATACTGAAACCTCAAAATTAGACAGTTATTTTACAAGTGATTTAAACTTAACCTACGAGATAAAAACAAAATCAATCTTTAAATCAATTGTTTTATCAGGACTTATTAATAATATTTTTAATAAAGAGTATGTAGACAGAGGATATACTTATTTAGATTATTGGTCAACTCCAGGTAACTCTTTTGAAATTCAAGGTTATTACCCACAAGCTACCAGAAACTTTTTAGTTGGAGCAACACTAAAATTTTAACTAAAAAAAACCCATTTCCTAGGAAATGGGTTTTTAATGGTGTAGTATAACTAGTTAAATTTACAAGTATCTACTCTAAATAAACTGTATAATGGGCAACTTCCCAATATAGACGTTAACAACATTATTACTGAAATAATGAACAACATACTTTGTGTCCAGCCTATTTGAAATTCAGTTGAAAATGCAAAATAACCAATACCAACAGCTAAAATTATTCGAATTATTCGATCATTAGTGCCTACATTTTTTTTCATTGATTTAAGTTTTAATTGACCATATCTAAGTTACAATAAAATACCCAAATTGAATTGTCGAAATTTAATTAATTTTCTGAAGACATTCTTCCTGCAGCGCAACTCACAAACGATTTAGCTTTATGAATCAAAGTATTAGCATCTCCAACTTCAGGATAACCCATTGATGCTAATTTCTTTTTAACTTCTTCAATAACTATTTCACTCTCAAAACCAATAGTTACTTTTGAAGTCTCCAATTCAACTTCAACGTCATTTACTCCTTCAATATTTTGTATACCTTTTTTTATTGAATTGGCGCATCCACCGCATTTTAAATTTACTATTTCTATAATTTCTTTCATAAATCTACCTTTATGTTAATTTCTTAATCCTATAAAATAATAGTCGTATTTAACAATAGATTCTTACAATAATCTACAGCGCTTTCAAATTTAAAATAATTTACCGTAAATTATATTTTATCTCTTATTTTATTATTAAAACAGCATTAAGAACAGCTTTAATTTTGAATTTATTTATTAAATGTTACGCTCCAAACACCTCTAACATCACCCTCACTATAACCAGTGGCTATATCAAACGGATATATTGATTTTATAATTGAATCAGTTTTGGTAGTCATCGTTTTATTTGCTTCACCGTGACAAGTCAAACATTTTGCTTGCACTATAATTGGTGCATAAAAGTGTTTTTTGTTAATAGCATCAATTTCAACAATTGGTTTTAGCTCTTTTTTTTCCGAAACTAATTGTTTATACATGTTAATTACATCTAATTCTCTAGGTGTAGGTTCAATTTTACAACTGCGTAATTGATCTGAAGATCTCTTAATTATTGCATTATGTTGTTCAGAAAGTTCACCTAAAATATTTAACGCTTCTGCTTTGCAAAATGGAAGTGCTTGAGCAGGTCCACCAGCTTCCATTTGAGTAGTTAATTGAGTGCTTAATTCTTTAAATGTAGTTGCTACTATTTCTTTCCCTTTTTTTAAATACTCACCTCTTTCTTTTTCCGTAAAACCTTTATTACACGATATTATACTACTTAAAAGCAGAATAATTAGACCCGTTTTAACCATAATCATTTAACAATTTTAAGTTTATTTTTATCCCAGTTTTTAATACCTCCTTGCAAATCATAAACTTTGATAAATCCTAATTTTGCCATTTTTTCGGAAGCTGAAGATGTTCTGTTTCCAGATCGGCAATATATAAATATTGGCTTGGTTGTATCGAACTTTGAAATTTCATTTAAGAAATTTCTATCGTAGAAATTAATATTTACTGCACCCTCAATATGTCCTTGTTCAAATTCTTTTGGAGTTCTAATATCAATTAGTAGTTGATTTTCCATTTTTTCATTGAATTCAATAGGTGAAATAACATCTATATTTCCTTTATGATTTACTGATTTTGATGATTGATTACTATTACAATTACCATTTAATATTGCAATAAAAATTAATAAGGTCATCTTTATTGTTGTTCTCATATATTTTTGATTTTTAAGTAAATTTAATTCTACAATATTTAATAAGTGTGATTAAAGTTACTAATTATAAATAAAAAAGGGAGTTAAAAAACTCCCCAGAACATTAAATTTAATAATTATTTGGTTACAGCAATGTTGTTGGACACACACAATCGGTTAATGGTGCTCCTTTAATATCCTTAAAGCCACCTCTTACATCGGTCACACTTTTTACGACATTTACTTGAAAAATTGAAGCGGCAATTAAAGCAAAAGCTACAGCTTATGGAGTTACAATAATTGTTCCCATTATTCCAGCAATTAAATCATCTTTCCAAGTTTTTTTTTGTTAAAGGAAGCCAAACTAAAAACGGAAGGAAACTTTTTAAAACTCATTATTGAAGTTTTCTTTTATTGTCCCAAAAATATATGGATAGAACTTTAGTATTGTAATACAAGTCTCATTCTAAAATAATTCTGATTGACTACTCCCTTTTGTTCTACCTAAATGTTTGTATGCCAAATGTGTTACTTCTCTACCTCTAGGGGTTCTCATAATAAATCCTTCCTGAATCAAAAAAGGCTCATAAACTTCTTCAATAGTTTCACCATTTTCTCCAACGGCAGTAGCCAAGGTGGAAATTCCTACGGGTCCACCTTTAAATTTATCAATAATTGTAGTCAATATTTTATTATCCATTTCATCCAAACCGTGTGCATCAACATTTAAGGCATTTAATGCATATTTAGCAATTTTAATATCAATAGTTCCATCACCCTTAATTTGTGCAAAATCACGAACCCTACGCAACAATGCATTAGCTATACGAGGTGTTCCTCTACTTCGTCCTGCAATTTCAATAGCTGCTTCCATAGAAATAGCTACATTCAAAATTCCTGAACTTCGCTGAACAATGGTAGTTAATAACTTCGTACTATAATATTGAAGTCTACTACTAATACCGAATCTAGCTCTCATTGGAGCAGTTAGTAAACCAGAACGTGTGGTTGCTCCAATTAAGGTAAAAGGTTCTAATTCAATTTGTACAGACCGAGCATTTGGACCAGATTCAATCATAATATCAATCCTGTAATCTTCCATGGCAGAATACAAATATTCTTCAACAATAGGGCTTAACCTATGAATTTCATCAATAAAAAGTACATCTCTTTCACTTAAATTGGTCAATAAACCTGCTAAATCACCTGGTTTATCTAAAACAGGGCCAGATGTAATTTTTAAACCTACTTTTAATTCATTTGAAAGTATATGTGCCAATGTTGTTTTTCCTAAGCCAGGAGGACCGTGAAACAATGTATGATCTAAAGCTTCTTCTCTTAGGTTTGCTGCTTTAACAAAAATCTTTAAATTTTCCAATACTTGTTCCTGACCCGTAAAATCACTGAACGAGAGTGGTCGTAATTTTTTTTCAACATCTAATTCTTCTGAAGTGAAATGTTCTTTATCAGGATTTAAGTTTTCATTCATATTAACAAATATAACGGAAATAAAAAAACCTTTCTATTTTTTAGAAAGGTTTTAAACATATAAATATTTCTCTTATTAAGATTCCTCTTCTCCATCCATTAAAGGAGTAAGTTGAGAAACAAAATCTTCCTTGTGACCTGGTTTACTATAATCATACGCCCAACGATGCACTTGAGGAATTTCTCCTGGCCAGTTTCCGTGAATATGCTCAACAGGAGTTGTCCATTCCAATGTATTCGATTTCCAAGGGTTTTGAGTAGCCTTTTTACCTTTATAAATACTTATGAAGAAGTTTGATAAAAATATAATTTGTGCTGCTCCTCCTAAAATAGCAAACATCGTAATCACAATATTAACATCGGCAACATCATCGAATATAGGAAAAGCTGTATTTGCGTAATATCTTCTTGGCAATCCCGCTAAACCAACAAAATGCATTGGGAAGAAAACTCCATAAGCAGCCACAGCAGTTATCCAAAAATGCCAATAGCCTAGGGTTTTATTCATCATTCGGCCATACAATTTAGGAAACCAATGATAAACTCCTGCAAACATTCCATAAATTGCAGAAACCCCCATAACCAAATGGAAATGAGCCACCACAAAATATGTATCATGAACATTAATATCTAATGCGCTATCACCTAACACTAATCCTGTTAAACCACCTGAAATAAATGTTGAAACTAGTCCAATAGAAAATAACATCGCCGGATTCATTTGTAAATTTCCTTTCCAGAGTGTTGTTAGGTAATTAAATGATTTTACTGCTGAAGGAATAGCAATCAGTAATGTTGTAAAAGTAAATACCGAACCTAAAAACGGATTCATACCTGATACAAACATATGATGTCCCCAAACAATGGTTGATAAAAATGCAATAGCAATAATTGAACCTATCATAGCGCGATATCCAAAAATTGGTTTACGTGAATTGGTTGAAATAATTTCAGAAGTTATCCCTAAGGCAGGCAATAAAACTATATAAACTTCAGGGTGACCTAAAAACCAGAATAAGTGTTCAAACAATACTGGAGAACCTCCTTGATAATGCAATACTTCCCCTTGAATAAAAATATCAGACAAATAGAACGATGTCCCAAAACTTCTGTCAAAAATCAATAATAAAGCTGCAGATAGCAATACTGGAAATGACACTACACCAATAATTGCAGTAATAAAAAATGCCCAAATAGTTAATGGTAATCTAGTCATTTTCATACCAACGGTTCTTAAATTAAGTACAGTTACAATATAATTTAATGAACCTAATAAAGAAGACGCAACAAAAATAGCCATTGAAACTAACCAAAGTGTCATTCCTAACCCTGAACCTGGCATAGCTTGTGGTAATGCACTTAGTGGTGGGTATATAGTCCAACCTGCTGATGCGGGGCCTGCTTCTACAAATAATGAAATTAGCATGACTATACTTGATATGAAGAATAACCAATAAGAAATCATATTTAAAAATCCTGAAGCCATATCACGGGCTCCAATTTGCAATGGTATTAATAAATTGCTGAACGTTCCGCTTAAACCTGCAGTTAACACAAAAAACACCATTATAGTTCCGTGAATTGTAACTAATGCTAAATACATATCAGGTGTCATAACGCCTCCGTCTTGATGACGACCTAAAAATGCTTCGATAATGCTAAATGAATGATCTGGCCAGGCAATTTGTAAACGAAATAATATAGACATAAACACTCCAATAATTCCCATAAACACACCAGTTACAAGGTATTGTTTTGAAATCATTTTATGATCCTGACTAAAAATGTATTTAGTAATAAAAGTTTCTTTATGATGATGATTAGACATGAAATATTTTTTTAATTGTAGTTAGTTCTTATTGAAGTACTTGAGCAATTGTTTTTTGACTCTTAATCCAAGCGTTAAAATCAGCTTCTTCTTCAACAATAATTTTCATTTGCATATTGTAATGTGAAGCTCCGCAAATTTTATTACACAATAATAAATAATCAAATTCATAAGGATCTTCTCCTTTTTCAGCTCTTATTTTATTAATACCAGCTACCTTTTCAATTGTAGCTGAATTTGCTCTCATTTCTTCAGTTGTATATTTTGGAGTAAATGCAAATTGTGTAACCATTCCTGGCACACAATTCATTTGCGCTCTAAAATGTGGCATATAAGCTGAATGCATCACATCTTGAGATCGGAATTTAAAAATTACTTTTCTCCCTTTAGGCAAATGCAATTCGCGAACAGGAACATCGTCGAGGGCATTTTTATCAGACAAATCAACACCCATTGTGTTAATACCCTTAATATTTCTAACATTTGCAAAACCTAACTCATTATCATCACCTGCATAACGAGCCTCCCAATTAAACTGTTTTGCATACACCTCAACAATTAAAGGGTTTTCAGCATCTGAGGCATCCATAACATCATTCCATACATACAACCCAAACAAAACCAATCCGGCCAAAGTAATTGCCGGAATCACAGTCCAAATCATTTCTAATTTATGACTATCGGCATAAAATAATGCCTTTCTTCCTTTAATACCTCTATACTTGAATGAGAAGTAAAACAATAAAAATTGAGTAACTGTTTGAACAAACAGTATTAAAACCATTGTAATTAAATACAGTAAATCGTAGTTTTCACCTTCAACTGAAGCTGACTCAGGTAAAAGTATTACAGAATACTTTACAAATGAAAAAATCATTAAAGCATAAAAGAAAATACCAAAAACTGCAAATAAAATTCCTTGGGTATTGTTATCCTTTTCTGTTGCTATTGCACTTTTTAAGTTCAATATACTAGCTACTTGCCAAACACATATGGCTACTACAATTGCTAGCAAAACATAAAGTATTGCTGTCATATTTTTTTTAGTTAGATGTTATAGTAGCTCCAAATATAAAAAAAATCCTGAATTAATTGTAATTCAGGATTTTTTTCTAAAATATTTTTTATCTCTTTAGTAGTGAAAATGTTCACTTTCTTTTAAGAATGGACTTCCTTTAGCTAATAGCGGAGCTTTTGAAAGGGCTGAAAACACAATGTATATAAATAACCCTAATACTAGTAATACTGAACTTATTTCAGGTATTCCAATAAACCATTGATCACCAACAGTGGCAGGCATAATCATTACAAAAATATCAACATAATGACCAATTAGAATAATAATCCCTGTTGATACAATAAACCAAGGTACACGTTTGTAATCACTATTCATTAATACCAGTAATGGAAAAACAAAGTTCAGTGCAAGCATTCCTAAGAAAGGAATTTTATAATCACTAAATCTTGTCACAAAATATGTAACTTCTTCAGGGATATCTGCATACCAAATAAGCATAAATTGTGAGAACCATAAATAGCTCCAGAATACGCTAAATCCAAACATATATTTTGCTAAATCGTGTAAATGACTATCATTCACAAATTCTAAATATCCTTTCCCTTTTAAATATATTGAAATAAGGGCTATGGTTGTAATCGCAGAAACAATCATACTTGAAAATACATACCATCCAAACAGAGTACTAAACCAATGTGGATCAAGACTCATAATCCAATCCCAACTCATCATAGACTCTGACACCAAGAAAAATACTAAAAATGCAGCAGAACGTTTAAATAATTTCGTATAATTACTTAAATCTGAAGCATTATCCTGTGCTAGGGTAAGTTTTCTTGAATGTTGACGATACCAAGTCCATCCTAAAATATAGATGGCTGCTCTAATCAAAAAGAAGGGAACATTTAAATATCCTGCTTTATTTTGAATAAGCTCATCATGTGCAACAACTTCCGGATCCATCCAAGTGAACAAATGATTCCAATGCAATGAAGACATTACAAAAAATACAAATATTAAAATTCCACCAATAGGTAAATAGGCTGTAATCCCTTCCATTACTCTGAATAAAACTATTGGCCAACCAGCTTGAGAAGCGTGTTGAATGGCATAAAATGCCAGGGTTGCCAATGAAATCATAAAAAAGAAAAACAAAGCAACATACAATGCTGACCAAGGTCTGTTTTTTAACAAATGTAATACATGCTCGGCATGTGCGTCATCAGAATGAGCGCTTGTATTATTAGTTTCTGCTACCGGCGCGTGAGATTCATTGTTATGAGTTGCGGACTCATCAGCATGTGAATCATGACTATCGTGTAACATTATTTTAACATCTTCTACTGTGCTAGGACCAGATAAAAATCCGTATCCAACGCCTAACGTTCCAATTATCATTAAGGCGAATGAAAATGTTTTTAATTTACTTGAAAAGGTATACATATTCTTAAACTTAGTAAAAGTGTTATTTTAATAATTCAGTTCTTAACTGTTGAACATACATAGTTGTTTGCCAACGTTCTTTAGCCGTTAATTGCGATGAGTGAGATCCCATCATATTTCTTCCATGCATAATTACGTGGTAAATACTTCCTTCTGTAATTTCACGATCTTTGAAATTAGGAACTCCCAAAAATTTATCTCTTTGAACCAATGTTCCATCACCAGCTCCAGTTTTTCCATGGCAAGAAATACAATAAATATCATACATTTTTTTTCCATTTTCTAAATTAGCTTCGTCTAACTCTAATGGATTTTTTAATGACGATTTAGCAGTCTCATATCCTTCGCTTGTATTTTCATATTCATACGGTACCTTACCGCGAGCAATGGTACCTTCAGTTGGAGATTGAGTAGTCATTCCGTTAGCATAATTCGGATTTTGTGTATATGTTTCATATCCAACCGATTTATACATATCAGGCATGTACTGATAATTTGGCTTTGTTTTATCACTCCAACAAGATGATAATAATACTAAGAAAGCCAATGCTATAGTTATTTTTAAAATGTTTTTCATTTTAATTAATGCTTTTCAGTTACTTTTATTTCTACGGTTCCTGTTTTTTCTAAAAATGAAATTAATTCATTTTCATTTCCGTCAACTACTACTTCCATAACAAACATGTCATCGGTAGTTCTAGGATCTGGATTTTCTGCTTTTTTAAATGGCCATAATTTACTTCGCATATAAAATGTAATTACCATTAAATGTGCTGCAAAAAACACTGTCATTTCAAACATTACAGGCACAAAGGCTGGCATGTTTTGCAAAAATGTAAAACTAGGCTTACCTCCAATATCTTGCGGCCATTGATCAATCATCATATAATTCATCATCCAAATAGAAAAAATAAAACCAATACACCCATATATAAATGACGTAATTGCAATTCGGGTATCTTTTAATCCCATAGCTTTTTCTAAACCATGAACCGGAAATGGTGTATAAACTTCTTCAATATGATGACTAGCTGCACGAACATTTTTAACGGCATCCAATAAAATGTCGTCATCATTATACATTGCTTGTATTATTTTTGAGCTCATAATTACCCGTTATTTTTTTAAATTTTTAGCTTGTTCTGCCCAATCATCTCTTTTAGCTCTACCTTTAAAAGTAGTAAGAAGTGAATCTAACAAGTTGTACTCTTTTTCAGTCATATTACTAATTTGGTCAAAACTATAAATACCTAAACTATTTAAAGTTTGTTCCAATTTTGGACCAATGCCACTAATTAATTTTAAATTATCTGGCGTTTGAGTTTCTTTATCAAAAACTCCAATAGTTCCCATTAAGTTTTGTGCATTTGCAGAAAGATCCTCTTCAGAAACTTCAGCTTTAGCCTTTGTAAGAATAGCAGGTGCTGGATTTGGTGCACCTTCATCTCTATGCTTTTTGAAATTATCTCCCGAAGATTTTAAAATAGATTTTACTTCTGCCTGCGCTATTACAGGAAATGTTCTTGCATACAATAAGAACAATACAAAGAAGAACCCTATAGTTCCAACGTAAATTCCTATATCAACAAATGTTGGTGAAAACATAGTCCAAGAAGATGGTAAATAATCTCTATGCAATGAAGTTACAATAATCACAAATCTTTCAAACCACATTCCAATATTTACAACAATTGAAATAATGAATGAAAACATAATACTTGAACGTAACTTTTTAAACCACATAAATTGTGGAGAAAACACGTTACAACTCATCATTAATAAATATGCCCACCAGTAAGGTCCAGTAGCCCTGTTTAAAAATGCGTATTGTTCGTATTCAACACCAGAGTACCAAGCTATAAATAATTCAGTAATATATGCACATCCTACTATTGAACCTGTAATCATAATTACTATGTTCATTAATTCAATATGTTGTTTTGTAATGTATGCTTCTAAATTTGAAACCTTTCTCATAATAATAAGCAATGTATTTACCATTGCAAATCCCGAGAATACCGCTCCAGCAACAAAGTATGGAGGGAAAATTGTTGTATGCCAACCAGGAATAACTGATGTAGCAAAGTCAAACGATACAATTGTATGTACTGAAAGTACTAATGGTGTTGCTAAACCTGCAAGTACTAAAGACACCTCTTCAAAACGTTGCCAGTCTTTAGCTCTACCAGACCAGCCAAAACTTACTAAGCTATAAATTTTCTTTTGAAAAGGTTTTACGGCTCTATCACGTAACATTGCAAAATCAGGTAATAAACCAGTCCACCAGAAAACTAATGACACCGATAAATATGTTGAAATGGCAAAAACATCCCACAATAGCGGAGAGTTAAAGTTTGTCCATAATGTTCCAAATTGGTTTGGAAGTGGTAATACAAAGTGCGCATTCCAAACACGACCCATATGTATTACTGGAAATAAACCAGCTTGAACAACAGAGAAAATGGTCATTGCTTCAGCAGAGCGGTTAATACCCATTCTCCACTTCTGACGAAATAACAACAATACAGCAGAAATTAAAGTACCGGCATGACCAATACCTACCCACCATACAAAGTTGGTGATATCCCAGGCCCAACCTACGGTTTTATTTAAACCCCAAACTCCAATTCCTGTTCCAATGGTGTAAATAATTGAACCTAACCCCCAAAGGAAAGCTAAAAGTGCAATTGTAAAAACTGTCCACCATAATTTATTTGCTTTACCTTCTACTGGAGCTGCTACTTCAACGGTAATATCGTGGTAGCTTTTATCTCCAATAATTAAAGGTTGTCTAATAGGTGCTTCGTAATGAGACGACATATTCTTATTTAATTATTATCTATTAATATTATTTTTATGCTTCTTGTGTATTTTTCACTTTTACCTGATAAACCACGTTTGGTTTTGTACCTACTTGCTCTAATAAATGATAAGCTCTACTATCATTAACTAAATTTGTAACAGTATCTTCTTTTTTATTGATATCACCAAATACCAAGGCTCCTGAACTACAAGCATTAGAACAAGCTGTTTCAAATTCATTAGTGTCAACTGGTCTTCCTTCTTTTTTTGCTTTTAGAATTGTTGTCTGAGTCATTTGAACACACATAGAACATTTTTCCATAACCCCTCTTGAACGAATGGTCACATCAGGATTTAGAACCATTTTCCCTAAATCATCATTCATATTGTAATCGAACTCATTGTTATTTGGGTAATTGAACCAGTTAAATCTTCTAACTTTATACGGACAGTTATTTGCACAATAACGAGTACCTACACAACGGTTATAAGCCATATGATTTTGTCCCTGACGACTATGAGATGTTGCAGCAACTGGACAAACAGTTTCACATGGTGCGTGATTACAATGCTGACACATCACTGGCTGAAATGCTACTGAAGGATTGTTAGAAGGATCTTCTAATTCTGCCATAGTATTTTTATAACCCATAACTCCTTTTCCTTCTTCTTTTTTCTCAACATCTTCAGCAAAAGTTTCTTCGTGAGAGTAATAACGGTCAATACGCAACCAATGCAAGTCACGAGATTTTCTCATTTCAGCTTTACCTACTACTGGCACATTATTTTCAGCATGACAAGCAATAACACAAGCCCCACATCCAGTACACGCATTTAAGTCTATTGATAAATTAAAATGATGCCCTAGTGAACGATCAAAACTTTCCCATAAATCAACAGATGTTGCTTCTACTTCATTATGATCTAAAGATACCATAGGAACTTTATTCCACTCTTTTGAATCTTTTGAATTGTATTCTTCTAGTGTAGTTTCTTTAATAATATCTCCACGCCCCATCAAGGTATTATGCAACTGAATACACGCAAACTCATGTTCACCTGCAACAACTTTTACTGAAACATTAGATTGGAAATTATTAAAATCTTTATATAATTGGTAAGCATTCTTACCTGTTTGCATTTCTGTTTTTAAACCTTGATATCTTCCATATCCAAGTGAAAGCCCTAAAGAACCTTTTGCTTGCCCTGGCTGAATATATACCGGCAATGTTTCTGAAATACCATTTACAGTAATTTCAACTAAACTACCATTTAAAGCACCATTTGCTACATTGTAATTTACAACTCCTAATACATCAGCATCAGGTTTAGACATTGTTAAATAATTATCCCAAGTTGTTCTTGTGATTGGATCTGGCAATTCTTGTAGCCAAGGATTATTTGCCATTTGGCCATCACCCATTCCAACCTTAGTGTATAATGAAAGTTCTAAATCACTTCCTTTTACTTTTGCCAGTTCTGAACCAGCTACATCAACATCAACTTCTAAAGCAGTAGCTTTTTCTGAAGTTTCCACCATAAAAACACCATCGTGAAGCGATTGATTCCAAGAATTTCCGGCTAAAACATCTGTTTGCCAATATTCCTTTAAGAAATCGTAATATGAAACATCGCTTCCAGTCCATTTTAATAAACTATCCTGAAATTGACGTGTATTAAATAGTTGTTTAATTGTTGGCTGCATTAAACTGAATTCGCCTTTTTTAATTACTGCGTCTCCCCAAGATTCCAAATAATGGGGTGTTGCCAAAGCATATTCAACTTCTTGAATTGTTTCATTATCTTGAGTTGAAAAAGCAACTGAAAGTTTTAATTTTTTCAATCCTTCCACAAATTCAGCACTATTTGGCAATGTGTAAACTGGGTTTGAATTGTTAACAATTACAGCTCCAATTTTTCCAGCATTCATATCAGTTATCAATTGCTTAACAGCTGCATCACTACCCTTTCTTACGTTCTTTGTTTTAACAACATCTATAACTTCACTACTTAAAGCTTTGTTAATTGCTAAAGCCAGTAGTTGAGCATTTTTATCCTGAATTCCAGTTACAACAACTGCTTTACTACCTGCCTTCTTTAATTGAGCTGCTGCTTTTTGAACAGCATCATTTAATGGTGAAGCTTCGCGAGTTGCAACTCCTTTAACAACTGCCTGGTATAATTTTATTAAAGCTAAATTTTGTTCAGAAGGTTTTACAATTACACGCTTATCAGCATTTGCTCCAGATAACGTCATATTTGATTCAAACTGAATATGACGAGACATTTTTCCTTCAGAAGGAATACGCCCCTTTGCATAACCCGCTTCAAAACCTCCACCTTGCCAATCACCTAGAAAATCAGCTCCTATAGAAACAATAACACTGGCTTTATCTAAATTGTAATCTGGTAAACATCTATTTCCATACATTGCTTCAAAAGCATCTAACGCTGCTGATTCTGAAACAGCATCGTATACCACCTTAATAACATTTCCGTAGGTTTCACTAAATTCTCCAATCAATTTTTTAGTTGAAGGACTGGCACAAGTACTTGTTAAAATAGCAATTGGTAGTCCAGCTTCCTTCACTTCATTTAATTTAGAAACAATCTCTTTATCTGCATCAGTCCAAGAAATTTCACTTCCTCCTTTTTTTGGAGCTTTTAAACGATTGCTATCATATAAAGATAAAACCGAAGCCTGAACACGAGCATTGGTACTACCATTAGCTTCTTTATTAGGTTCAATTTTAATTGGACGTCCTTCTCTAACTTTCACTAAAATATTTGCAAAGTCAAAACCATCAACCATAGTAGTTGCATAATAGTCTGCAACACCAGGAATAATATCATTTGGTTTAATTACATAAGGAATAGATTTTACTACCGGACCTTCACAAGCTGCCAATGAAGCTGCAGCTGTTGTAAATCCTACATACTTTAAAAAGTCTCTACGTGAAGTTGATGAAGATTCTAAATTCCCTTTATCACCTAAAAACTGATCGGTTGGAATTTCTTCTACAAACTCGTTTTGTTTTAACGTATCAACAATAGAGCTATTTTCGTTAAGCTCTTCAACACTTTTCCAGTATTTTTTGTTTGATGCCATTGTATATTTGATTGTTTACTTCTTAATTAATATTAATAGTGACATTTTCCACACTCTAATCCTCCCATTTCAGCTGCAGTCACATTTTCTACACCGTACTTATTTGCTAATTGGTCATGAATATTTTTGTAATATTCAGTTCCATTTAAGTCAACTTCTGTTTCGCGATGACAGTCAATACACCAACCCATTGTTAGTGGAGAATATTGATACATTTCGTGCATTTCTTCAACAGGTCCATGACATTTTTGGCAATCTAGTCCAGCAACAGTTACATGTTGAGCATGATTGTAATAAGCAAAATCCGCTAGGTTGTGAATTCTCACCCACTCAATTGGCTTTTGTTCGTATCCTTCAATATATTGGAAACTTTCTTTATCCCACCCAACTGCATCGTATATTTTTTGGATTTCACCATCTAATTGTTCTTTTGTATAATCTCCAAATAATTCACCATTATATTCAGTGATTGATTTATGACAGTTCATACAAACATTTGCAGTTGGTATTCCTGAAGTTTTACTGTGTTTTGCAGAAGAATGACAATATTGACAATCAATTTTATTATCACCAGCATGAATAGCGTGTGAGAATGCAATAGGCTGAATAGGTGTATATCCTTCATTTAAGTCAATTTGCATTAACCAACCAAAAAACAACCATGCACCTAATAACAAAAAGAAAATGATTGCTAAGAAACGTAAGAATGGATTGAATATTAATGATTTCAATATACTTTCGCCCTTTTCTTCGTCAGTAACCGTTTTTTTCTTAGTTGTTGCAGCAACAATTATTGACAATAATAAAAACGCAAGAATTGTTAAAACTAAAGTTGGTATAACTCCAAATCCAGGATTTTCAAATATTTTTGAATCAGATTCAGAAACAACAACAGGGTTTGCCTGCACATCACCTACAGCTAAATATTTTAAAATATTTTCAATTTCTTCATCAGATAAATGTACAAAAGAATTCATTGCTGCAGGATTACTTTCTTGCACCTCTTTGGCTAATTTATCTCCCGAAGCAACTAAAGCATTATTATCTTTAATCCAAGCTTTTAGCCAATCAGCATCACGTTTATCGCCAATTTTTAAAAGTTCAGGTCCAATTAATTTTCCCTCTAGTTTATGACAAGCCGCACATTGCGCCTTAAACAACCTTTTTCCCTCAGCTATCCCGGGATCTACTTCTTGAGCAACTTCAGAAATTTCCTCAACTGGCTTTCCTTTTGTGTATTCCAAAATATCAATAATATCCTGGTCAGAAAATTGTGGATAAGCAATCATAGCAGCAGGATTACTATCCTGAACTTCCTTTGCTAATTTATCGCCCGATGCAACTAAGGCATTGCTATCCTTAATCCAAGCAATTAACCATTCTTGTTCTCTTTTTTCGGTAATTCCTTTTAAAGCTGGTCCAATTAATTTTTTATCTAACTTGTGACAAGCTGCACAATTTGACTTATAGAGTTTTTCTCCATTTGCCACATCACCTTCTTGAGCCGATAAATTAATTGAAAAAAATAATAGGAAAGCAAGACAACTAAGCGCTAGTCTTGACAATGTACTGTGGTGTTTCACACTTTTCATATTCAAATAAAATATTTTCTTACTAGTTTTGTACAATATTATTCATCAATAAAAGAATAACATATGTCATTCTAAAACGATTTCACAAAAGTAATATTAATATGCACATTTGAAAATTCTAATCTATTGATACCTATAATTTATAATCATTCTAAATAACCTCTAACAATTGTTACATTCATTTTTAAAATTATAAATTTGACAAATAAATAAAATTCAATGAATTTAATCTCAAACAGAATAATTATTAGCCTTTTTTGTCTCGCTTTTTTAAATATTTTTAATCTAAAAGCTCAAAGTGAAAATCAAAAAATTGACAAAATAATTGAACAAAAAAAGACTTTTAATAAGACTACGAAAAACTCAGTAGTGTATAAAATTCAACTTTACAACGGAAATGAATCTGAAGCTTATAAAATTAAGTCAAATTTCCATTCATTATTTCCAGAATACAAAACTATTGTGCTATACAAATCTCCTGAATGGAAAACGCAAGTAGTTTATTTTAAAACTCGCTTAGAAGCTGACAGAGCTTTATTAAAAATTAAGGAACATTTTTTTGGAGCTATCGTCTTAAAAGACAATGTTTAAGAATAAAAAAAGCGAGTTAAAAAACTCGCTTTTTTTATGTTTATTGAAAAAACTTATTTCAATTTCTTTTTAACTTCAACTTCTTGGTAGGCCTCAACCACATCACCAATTGCAATATCATTGTAATTTTTAATTTGCAAACCACAATCATATCCTTTTGCAACTTCTTTAACATCATCTTTAAATCGTTTTAATGAAGTCAACTCTCCTGAATGCACTACAACACTATCTCTAATAATTCTAATTTTAGAGTTTCTGAATATTTTACCGCTTGTTACCATACAACCTGCAATGTTTCCAACTTTTGAAATTTTGTAAACTTCTCTAATTTCAACATTACCTGTAACTTCTTCTTTAATTTCAGCCGATAACATTCCTTCCATAGCATCACGCAGGTCTTCAATAGCTGCATAAATAATTGAGTATGTTCTAATATCGATTTCTTCATTATCGGCAAGCATTCTTGCGTTACCAGAAGGTCGCACATTAAATCCAATAATAACAGCATCAGAAGCCGACGCTAACAATACATCTGACTCGGTAATTGCACCAACCCCTTTATGAATTATATTTACTTGAATTTCAGCAGTTGATAATTTTTGGAAAGAATCAGTCAATGCTTCAACGGAACCATCAACATCACCTTTTAGAATTATATTCAATTCTTTGAAATCACCTAAAGCGATTCGTCTTCCAATTTCATCTAAAGTAATATGACGCTGTGTTCTAACAGACTGCTCACGTTGCAATTGTGAACGCTTTGTCGCAATTTGTTTTGCTTCCTTTTCATCTTCAAAAATATGGAATTTATCACCTGCCTGAGGTGCTCCATCCAATCCTAAAATTGAAACTGGTGTTGCAGGTCCTGCAGCATCCATATTATTCCCACGCTCATCAAACATAGCTTTTACTTTACCACTATGTTTTCCTGCTAACATATAGTCACCAATTTTTAAAGTACCTTCTTGCACTAAAATTGTTGAAACATACCCTCTACCTTTATCTAATAAGGCTTCCACAATAGTACCTACTGCACGCTTATCAGGATTTGCCTTTAAATCTAACATTTCAGCCTCCAACAATACTTTTTCTAAAAGATCATCAACACCTTGACCTGTTTTTGCTGAAATATCATGTGATTGAATTTTTCCACCCCAGTCTTCTACTAATAAATTCATTGCAGATAACTGCTCTTTAATTTTATCAGGATTTGCGTGTGGTTTATCAATTTTATTAATTGCAAAAATTATTGGAACTCCAGCTGCTTGAGCATGACTAATTGCTTCTTTAGTTTGAGGCATTACATCATCATCCGCTGCAACAACAATAATTACAATATCAGCAACTTGTCCACCACGTGCACGCATAGCTGTAAAAGCTTCGTGACCTGGTGTATCTAAAAATGCGATTTTTTGACCTCCTTTTAGTTGAACTCCATAAGCACCAATATGCTGTGTAATTCCACCTGATTCACCTGCTATTACATTTTCTTCTCTAATATAATCCAATAATGAAGTTTTACCATGATCAACATGTCCCATTACAGTAATAATCGGAGCACGAGCTGATAAATCATCTTCAGAATCAATTTGTTCTTCAATAGATTCTTCGACTTCTGCACCTACAAATTCAACAGTATAATCAAATTCTTCAGCAACAATTGTTAAGGTTTCAGCATCTAAACGCTGATTCATAGTAACCATCATTCCTAAAGACATACAACTAGAAATAATGTCAGTTACAGGAATTTCCATCATTGTTGCAATTTCACTTACTGTAACAAATTCGGTTACCTTCAATACTTTGCTTTCCGCTTCTTGTTGATCAAGCTCTTTTTGCGTTTGTTGACGATGCTGATCTCTTTTATCTCTTCTGTATTTTGCTCCTTTACCTTTTTTAGATTTACCCTGAAGTTTTTCTAAGGTTTCTCTAACTTGTTTTTGTACTTCAGCATCAGTAGGCTCTTCCTTAATAATTGGCTTTCTTATTGGGCCACGTCTATTCCCTCCTCTTTGCTGACCTCCAACAGGTCTTTTACCTCCCGGCCCACCTGGTCTAGGACCACTTTGAGCAGCTGGCTTTCTAATTCTTTTTCTTTTCTTTTTATTAGGATCAGACTCCTTTTTCTTGACTGCTGCTGGTTCAGGCTTTTTCTTTTTAGGTTTTTCAAATTGCTTTAAATCAATTGTTTTACCTGTAATTTTAGGGCCTGAAAGCTTTTTATACTTAGTTTCTAAAGTTTTAGATTCTTCTGATTCTGCTGCCTCCGATGGCACTTCTTTTTTTACTTCTTCAACAATCACCTCTTTTTTAGGTTCAGTTTTTTGCTCTACCTTCTTCTTTATTTTTTCAGCAACAACTTTAACTTCTTTCTGTTTCTTTTCTTCCTTTGGCTTAGATTTTTTCTCCTCAGCTTTAGGTTTTTCTTTAACAATTTTTTCAGCTTCAACTTGTTTCTCAGCTACTTCTTCAACTTCAGCTATTGGCTCTTCTATTGGTTTTTCTTTTGGTTCAATATCAATTTTACCAATTGTTTTAACCTCTACCTTTTCAGCCTTGGCTTTTACAACTATATGCTTAGCTTCTTCTTCAAGACGTTGTTTTTCAAGCTTTTCTTCCTGAGCTATCCTCATAGCTTCTTTCTCTTTTCGCTTTTCTTCTCCAACCTCTTTTGATGCTGCTTTTTTAGTTCTATCAATTTGAAACTTATCTAAAAGCACTTCATACTCTTCGCTAGATATTTTTGTTGTAGGTCGCGATTCAATTTCAAATCCCTTACCTGCCAAATGCTCAACAGCTCTGTCTAACGAAATGTTTAATTCTCGCAGTACTTTGTTTAGTCTCAATTTTTTTTCTTCAGCCATATATGTGTTTTTTAGCCTATTAGTGTTAGAATACTGAAATTTTATTAATCTTCAAACTCTTCTCTTAGTATTTTTTGAACGTCTAATATAGTTTCTTCTTCTAAATCTGTTCTTTTTAAAAGCTCAGTTACATCTTTTTCAAGAACACTTCTTGCCGTATCTAAACCTATTTTTTTGAATTCCTCAATTACCCAAGCTTCAATTTCATCCGAGAATTCAGTCAATTCTACATCATCTTCAGTTTCAACGCCCTCACGTTGAACATCTAATTCAAAACCTGTTAATTGAGAAGCCAATCGAATATTAACTCCGTTTTTACCAATTGCTTTTGAAACTTCTTCTGGCAACAAAAATACATCAACCCTTCCTTTCTTTCCGTCTTCTCTACCTTCTTCTTCGTGTATTTTCATTGAAACAACTTTTGCAGGGCTTAATGCTCTTGCAATAAATAGTTGCTGATTTTTTGTGTAATTAATAACATCAATATTTTCGTTTCCTAATTCACGAACAATTCCGTGAATACGAGAGCCTTTCATTCCTACACAAGCTCCAACTGGATCAATTCTATCATCGTATGAATCAACAGCTACCTTTGCTTTTTCCCCTGGAATACGCGCTACACCTTCAATGGTAATTAAACCATCAAAAACTTCTGGAATTTCCTGCTCAAATAATTTTTCAAGAAACTGTGGCGATGTTCTTGATAAAATAATTACGGGTTTGTTTCCACGCAATTCAACAATTTTAATGATACCTCTTACTGATTCTCCTTTTCTGAAATAATCTGAACGAATTTGCTCACTTTTTGGTAAAACAATTTCATTTCCTTCATCATCTAGTAAAATAACTGCATTGTGACGGATATGATGAACCTCAGCACTGTAAATATCACCTTCTAAATCTTTAAATTGTTTAAAAGTATTTGTACTGTCGTGCTCGTGTATTTTTGAAATTAAATTTTGACGCAATGCTAAAATTGCTCTTCTTCCTAGATCAATTAATTTAACTTCTTCAGAAACATCTTCTCCAATTTCAAAATCTGGTTCAATTTTACGTGCTTCAGAAAGCTCAATTTCCTCATTGTCATCTTCTGACATTCCATCAGCAACAACAATTCTATTTCTCCAAATTTCTAAATCACCTTTATCTGGATTTATAATAATATCGAAGTTATCATCAGAGCCAAATTTTCTTTTCAACGCCGCTCTAAATACTTCTTCCAGAATTGCCATTAAGGTAACTCTATCAATATTTTTATCTCCTTTAAATTCTGAAAATGACTCAATTAATGCTAAATTTTCCATGCATTCTGTTTATTAAAATATTATTTTCACTTTTGCCTCTAATATATCTTCAAATGGTATAGTTGCTTTCTTATCAACTGTTATTTTGCCTTTACCTATAGGTTTTTGTTCACGAGCTTTCCATTCAAGTGTTATATTTTCTTCATTAACAACCTTAAGGTCTCCTTCAACAGTAGTATTGTTTTTTAACTTAACCTTTAATTTACGATTAATATTTTTAATATACTGTCTTTTAACTTTTAAGGGAGTTGTAACATCTGGAGATGTTACTTCTAAAGAAAAATCTTCTTCATCTCTATCCAAATTATGCTCCACGGCGCGGCTAATTCTAATGCATTCATTTAAAGGAACACCTCTATCACCATCAACCTCAACATAAATTTTGTTATCTGGCAAAAAATCCAATGCTAGTAAAAACAATTCTGAATTTTCAGCAATTGCTTCGTTCACTAAATTTTCAACTAATTCTCTATCCATCACTTGTATAAAAAGAGGGGACTTTACGTCCCCTCCTATCCACTAACTCTATAAATTCGGTGCAAATATAGCAACATTTTTTTAAATGATGAAATCATTCTTTTTAAATTTAAAATTATTAACTTTACCATAAGCATCTTAAATTATTACAATTTCAAAACTTATGAAACGTATTCTTGTTCCCATAGATTTTTCTGCACAAGCTGAATACGCTGCTAAAGTTGCAGCTAACATAGCAAAACAAACCAATTCTAAATTGTTTTTACTACATATGCTTGAACTTCCATTGGGAGTAATTGACCCTTCAAGTTATGGATCATCTAGCAATACACCAACATCTTTATTGTTTTTAAAACGGGCACACGAAAAATTTGAAGATTTTAAAACCAATTCGTTCTTAGAGGGAATTGAAATGGAAGATTCTGTGCTTTTTCATAAAGCTTTTGATGGGATAATTGATGAAAGTAAAAAACATGATATAGATTTAATAGTAATGGGGTCAAAAGGAACCTCTGGATTAGAAGAAATGCTTGTTGGATCTAATACTGAAAAAGTTGTTAGAAATTCTGAAATTCCAGTTCTTGTTATTAAACAGGAGTCGAAAGATTTTAAAATTGAAAACATTGTTTTTGCTTCAAACTTTAAAAAAGAAAATAAAAAAGCTTTTCCTAAAATTTTAGACTTTGCTTTGTTATTTAATGCGAAACTTCATCTTCTTAAAATTAACACTATCCACAACTTTGAAACTACAAAAGAGTCGAGTGAAGCAATTAAAAACTTCATTAGTGGCTTTGATATAGGTGAGTTTACATTGAACATATACAATGATGTTTCAATTGAAGCCGGTATTTTGAATTTTTCAAAGATTATTGATGCTGATATGATTTTACTTAATACGCATGGAAGAAGAGGATTGGCGCACTTATTTAGCGGGAGTATTGGCGAAGATTTAGTAAATCATGCTAAATTACCGGTAATTACATTTAAATTATAACAATAAAGATGTTTTTTGAAAAAATTAAAAGAGGTTGAAAATTCAACCTCTTTTTTCGTTAAATTATTTAATTTTGACCCTGTAAATTTAAAATATGAAAGAATTAGATAACTACATTAGAAATATTCAAGATTTTCCAAAGAAAGGTGTTCAATTTAAAGACATTGCAACGTTATTGCAAGATTCTAAAGGTATGAAACTATGTTTAGACAACTTAATTAAAATTATAGGGGATAAAAAAATTGATAAAGTGGTAGGTATGGAGTCAAGAGGTTTCTTTTTCGGAACTTTGTTAGCTCAACATTATAATGCCGGTTTTGTACCAGTTCGAAAACCCGGAAAATTACCCTACAAAACACTTTCACAAACCTATGATTTAGAATATGGAACAGATACTCTTGAAATTCATATTGACGCTATAAATAAAGGTGAACGCATTTTAATTCATGACGATATACTAGCTACAGGGGGAACTGCCGAAGCAGTTTGCAAACTTGTTGAAAAACTTGGAGGTGAAATTATTCAATGTAATTTTATAATGCAATTAGACTTTTTAAATGGCAAAAACAAACTAAATAATTATAGTGTTAAATCTATTTTAAACTATTAAATTTTAACTTATTGAAATATTCTAATACAATATTAAATATGGGGAATTTTTGAACTCCTTTACGTCTTGTAAGTTTATAATTATTAAATCCAAGAATCAAGTCAACCTCATCATCCATTTTTAAAATTTCAAATCTATCGCCCAATTGATCGTCATTTACTATGACAAAAGCGAATTGGTTATCACCGCAATATAATTCAGTCAAAGCTGAACTTTTACTAACATCCAAACTCGTGAGTTTATTTTCCCAGCAATCTAATACATTTAAAGTTGTATTTATGCTTACGTCCAAACTCGTGAGTTGGTTAATACCGCAAGATAATTCAGTCAAAGAAGTATTTTTACTTACGTCCAAACTCGTGAGTTGGTTGTTTGGGCAATATAAATAAGTTAAAGAAGTGTTTTTACTTATACCCAAACTTGTAAGTTGGTTCTTAGCGCACCATAAACCAGCTAAAGCTGTGTTTTTACATACATCCAAACTGGGGAGTTTGTTTTCACTGCAACATAATTCAGTTAAAGAAGTATTTTTACTTACGTCTAAACTCGTTATTTGATTACTCCAACAATATAAATTAACCAAAGCTGTGTTTTTACTTACATCCAAACTCAAGAGCTGGTTTTTAGAACACCGTAAACTAGCCAAAGCTGTGTTTTTACTTACATCTAGACTTGCAAGTTGGTTTCCATCGCAATCTAAATCCGTCAAAGCCTTAAAATCTTCAATTCCTGTTAAGTCTGAAATGTATTTACTATTAATATTAAGTTCTGTAATATTTTTTATGTTATCTGTTAAAACATAGCCATCTAATACATCATCATATCCTAAATCGATCAATGCCTGTTCGAAGTTTTTATCTGATATTCGTGTTTTTTCCATAGCTTGAAAATTTTATTAAAATTAATTGAAATATCAATTTTAAGACAAATGTTAGTTCTAGTTTATTTATATAATTTATAAAAAACCCTTTTATTAACTCTAAAAAGAGGTGGTTTATAAAATGTAAATAAGAAAACTCATTTATACACAACAAAGGTTAAATTTTTATTTCTGTTTTATATAAGTCTTAGTGTATACTTTGCTAATGGTATATTTTTAATGATAAACGTGGGGTTTTAATCTATGAACGACTTAAAATTGAGAAAAAAACGTGAGTTTTTAGGTCATTTTTAAAGTTTTGGTTAAAACTTCCTACTAATAAATGTAGATACACAAATATAGCTAAAACCCTTTTATTATGAGCTATTTACCCAGGTGACAACTATCAGTTGTTATAGAAAAACTAATCTTTATAAATAAAGTGACATAAAAAGTGACGCATTTTTAAATAAAAAAACCACAACTCTTTAATAAAAGAGTTGTGGAATTTAGCAGTTGACCCACAAGGACTCGAACCTTGACTGACGATACCAAAAACCGGAGTGCTACCATTACACCATGGGTCATTTTGCGAGTGCAAATTTAATCCAAAGTTTTTATTCGCCAAATAAATTTTCATTTTTTTTTCAAAATCAATTTTAACAACAATTTAATATGCTTTAAGTGTCTTGTAGTATTCTATGTGTCAATATTTAAGTTTAAATTTACTAAATTCGCCTCGGTTAAAAAATTTTATATGAATTTGTTCAACTTTACCAAATGGAATACTATTGCAGGATGGTTTATTTTTGCAATTGCTTTAATTACATACACTTTAACACTCGAACCTACAGTTAGTTACTGGGATTGTGGTGAATATATTTCAACTGCCGTTAAATTGGAAGTAGGACACCCGCCAGGAGCTCCTTTATTTCAAATGTTGGGTGCATTTTTTGCCATGTTCACTTCTGATGTGACTGAGATTGCTAAAATGGTAAACTTTATGTCGGCCTTAGCCAGTTCCTTTACCGTTTTATTCATGTTTTGGACAATCACAATTTTAGCGAAAAAATTAGTTAAAAATCCAAATGATTTAACAAAAAGTAAATCAATTGCTATTTTAGGAAGTGGTATTGTTGGAGCTTTATCCTATACTTTTTCTGATAGTTTTTGGTTTAGTGCTGTTGAAGCAGAAGTATACGCAATGTCATCATTTTTAATGGCTTTATTATTTTGGCTTGGATTACGCTGGGAAACAGAAATGGATAAACCCAAAGGAAATAAATGGTTGTTACTAATAAGCTTTGTAGTAGGTTTGTCATTTGGAGTTCACATTCTCTCATTATTAGTTATTCCATCTATTGTTTTCTTATACATCTATAAAAAATACACTATCAATAACTTTAAATTATTTGCTATTGCTAATGTTATTTCAATATTGGTTTTAGCTTTTGTTTTTAAATTGTTATTTCCATACACTTTAAAATATTTTAGCGCATTAGAATTATTTTTTGTGAATTCAATTGGATTACCCTTTAATTCAGGAAGTATTATTGCCGGACTATTAATAGTTGCTTTATTTTATGTTGGAATTAAGTATACGCATCAAAAAAAATTAGTTGGCGCTAATACTTTAATTCTTTCTGTTTTATTCATAATAATTGGATTTTCATCATGGCTAATGCTTCCCATTAGAGCTAATGCTAACACCACTATTAACGAAAATAATCCATCAAGTGCACGTGAATTACTGGCATACTATAACCGTGAACAATATGGTGACGCCAATGTTTTTTATGACACCTACTACTCTATGATGTACAACAGAGAGCAGGATAAAAAAAATCCCACAAGAGATGAAAAACCTAAATATGAGAAAGATTATAAAATAGGAAAATATGTAATTGTAAATAATTACAAAGGCGCTTTACCAAATTGGAGCGATAAACATAAGGGATTTATTCCGCGTATGGTAAACCCCAATCCATCTGTTGTTCAAAATTATAAAGCAATTGCCGGGATTCCTCAAAAAAGTAAACGCAGACCAACTTTTATTGAAAACATAAAGTTTATGGTTGATTTTCAATTTGGATATATGTATGGAAGGTATTTTATGTGGAATTTTGTTGGCAGACAAAATGATGTTCAGGGTCAGCTTGATTTAGAAAATGGAAATTGGCTAAGTGGTATAAAATTTATTGATGAATTACGATTAGGCCCTCAATCTAACTTACCTTCAGATACTAAAAATAATAAAGGTAGAAATACTTATTATTTTCTTCCTTTTATATTAGGGGTTATAGGTTTGCTATTTCACCTAAAAAAGGATAAAGAAAATTTTTATGTATTACTTCTATTCTTTGCATTTACTGGTTTAGCCATTATTTTTTATACAAATCCCAAACCTTTTGAGCCACGTGAACGAGATTATGCTGTAGTAGGCTCATTCTATATTTTTGCAATATGGATAGGATTTGGAGTGCTTTCATTGTATGAAAACCTTAAAAAGTATGCTCATAAAACTACTGTAGCTATCGCAGTTTCAGTTATTTCACTATTAGCAGTTCCAACATTAATGGCTGCTGAAAACTGGAATGACCATGACCGTTCAAATAGATATACTTCACATTTAAACGCAAAAGCCTATATAGATTCTTGCGCTGAAAATGCCATCATGTTTACCATTGGCGATAACGACACATTCCCACTTTGGTATATGCAGGAAGTTGAAAATTATAGAACTGATATTAAACTGGTTAATACAAGTCTCTTTCAAACCGATTGGTATATTGATCAAATGAAGCGAAAAACCTATAAGGCTGATCCAATTCCTTCGCAATTAACTCATGATAAATACAAGTGGGGAACTTTAGATGTTGCTTATTATTTTGAAGAATTAATACCTCAACTAAAAGATTCTGTTGTAACTATTGATTATTTTATGAGGTGGGTTGAAAGCGAAAATAAAGTGACTTATTTTGATTTAGATGATGATGGAATTCCAGAAAAAATACTTCCTACAAACAAAATTAGAATTCCTGTTGATAAAGATGTGGTTATTAAAAATGGAATAGTCGCCAAAGAAGATGCGCACTTAATTGTTCCGTATATTGATATTAAAGTAGACAACGCATTGTCAAAAAACAGAATTTTAATGCTTGATATTTTAGCTAATAACAATTGGGAAAAACCAATTTATTTTACTGGAGGTGCGCAGGCTGATGAAGAATATATTTGGTTAAAAGACTATTTACAGTTAGACGGTATGTCATATAAATTTGTTCCTATAAAAACACCAAACGATGGAAATTTCTTTGAAATGGGACGCATTAATTCAACCATTATGTATAAAAACGTAAAAAACTGGGATTGGCGTAACATAACCGATGATCATATTTATTTGGATGTTGAAACAAGGAAAAACTCGGTTTCATACAGAAACAACATGGAACGCTTGGCAAAAACATTGATTACTGAAAATAAAAATGATAAAGCTGAAGAAATTTTAGACATTTCTTTAGAAAAAATGCCTGTACATAAATTTGGACATTACAGCATGTTAATTTCATATGTTGACTTGTATTATGAGTTAGAAAAAAAAGAAAAAGCTCAGAAACTTACAAGTGAATTAAAAATAGTTTTTCAAGAGAAACTAACTTATTATAGTCAATTTTCAGAAAGCGAGATTGAAAGTGTTTTTGATCAAATAGAGCGTAATTTGTTAATGTATGACCAACTAATAAAAACTGCCTCACAATTTGATGATGCAGCCTATGCTACAAAGTTAAAAGAAGAATATATTGATTTTTTAAAGCTCTTTGATTTTTTAATAAGTGAGTAATAGAAATGAAACATTATTTTGTAAAAACTCCTTTGCTAGCAAAACTTATTTTTAATAAATGGAAATGGGGTTTTACAAAAAAAGAAAAAACTTTGTACCTCACTTTTGATGATGGACCAACACCCAAAGTTACTAATTGGGTTTTAGAACAATTGCTAAAACACAATGCCAAAGCCACTTTTTTTTGTATTGGAAAAAATATCCGGCAAAACCCAGAATTATTTAGTAAGATTGTACATCAAGGACATGTTATTGGCAATCATACTAACAACCACTTAAAAAGCTTCGAAACATCCAAAGAAAAATACATACAAAATGTTTTAGAAGCTGAACAAGAAATTAAAAAAATTGTTAACCTTAAAACTACTCAAAAATCAAAACTTTTTAGACCTCCTTATGGGAAGTTAAAGTTAAGTCAAAGCAAAATTCTACGTAAAAAAGGCTATAAAATTATAATGTGGGATGTGTTAAGTGCTGATTTTGACACTGAAATTTCTAAAGAAATTTGCATGCACAACGTTGTGAAAAATACCTCGAAAGGAAGTATCATTGTTTTTCATGATAGTAAAAAAGCATTTGAAAAAGTAAAATTTGTTTTACCGCAAATTTTAGAATATTTTTCTGAAAAAGGATATAATTTTAAAGCAATTGCTTAAACATATTGTTGTACCAAGTTAATTAATGTATTGGCATCCTGATCTCCCGATTGACGCCATTTCATTTCGCCATCTTTATAAATAATAAAGGTCGGATTCCCTTTAATTCTCAAGGCATTGGCTAAAATTTCATTTTTTTCAATATCAATTTTAATTACCTTTGCTTTATCTCCCAATGCAGCTGCTACATCGCGCAATGTACCATGTAAATTATTAGCATCTTCTTCCCATTCAGCATAAAAATCAATTAAAACTGGAACATCTGAACTAATTAACTCTCCAAACTTTGCCATATTTAATAATTATTTTATTACAAACCCTATAATTAAATGGGTGTTAACTATACAAATGTAACATTTTAATTGTATAAAGGCAATTTACCAAAAAAGGAGTGCTATTAACCAAACAAATCAATATGTCTGTCATGATAACCTAAGAGATACAGTACTCCATCCAATCCAATACTTGAAATAGAACTTTGTGCATTATCTTTAACTGTTGGTTTTGCATGAAATGCAATACCTAAACCGGCAACACTAAGCATTGCCAAATCATTTGCACCATCACCTACTGCAATGGTTTGAGCAATATCTATGCCTTCTTTTCTGGCTATCTCTCTAAGATATTCTGCTTTTTTATTCCCATCAACAATTTCATCAAGATAATTACCTGTTAATTCGCCATCTACAATTTCTAATTGATTAGCATACACATAGTCTATTCCTAACTTTTGCTGCAAATAATTTCCGAAATAAGTAAAACCTCCTGAAAGGATAGCTGTTTTAAACCCGTAACTTTTTAGCGTATCAATTAATCGCCTTGTCCCCTTAGTAATAGGTAAATTCTCAGCAACATCCTGCAGTACATCTTCACTAAGACCTTTTAAAAGTTTCATTCGTTTTTTAAAACTTTCTTTAAAGTCAATTTCACCGTTCATAGCAGATTCAGTAATGGCTTTCACTTGTTCACCAACACCAGCGCGTATAGCTAATTCATCAATAACCTCAGTTTGTATTAAAGTTGAGTCCATGTCAAAACACACCAATCGTCTGTTTCTTCTAAAAATATTATCTTCTTGAAAAGCAATATCAACATCCAAATCATGAGAAATTTGCATAAATTTCTCTGTAAATTCAGATTTATTATCAATTTTCCCACGTATCGATAACTGAACAGATGCTCTGGGATATTCTTCTTCTTTTAACAAAGATAAACGACCTGTAAGCCGCTTAATAGAGTCAATATTCAATTTTTTATCAGAAATAACTTTTGTCACTTCCGATATTTGTTTTGCCTCTAACTTTTCACCTAAAATTGTAATAATATATCTATCTTTACCTTGAAGTTTTACCCACTTTTCATATTCTTCAAGTGAAATAGGGTTGAACTTTGCTGAAATACCTAACTCGTATGCTTTAAAAAGTAAATCCTTAAGCACAGCTGCTGATTTTTTTCCAGACTGAATCTCAAACATCATACCTAATGATAAAGTATCATGAATATTTGCCTGACCAATATCTAAAATTTTTGCACCGTATTCAGACAAAACACCTGTTAACGCTGATGTTAACCCTGGTTTGTCTTGACCTGATATATTTAATAAGTAAATTTCTGTTGCCATAATTAATTCAAGACGTGAAATTGATGAATTTTTTTATAACAACCAAGTAGTTAGTCTTTAAATTATTGTGAAGTACGTTTATTTCACATTTTTTATGATACCTTTAATTAAATAACAAATTTAAAACTAAGTAATAATAACATTTAACTTTTCTGCTTTTTTAAAGTAATAACCGTAATTTCTGGCCAAATTCCAACTCTTCCAGGAAATGCCAAAAATCCAAAACCTCTGTTCACATTAATATACCTACCAAGAGACTCATATATACCTGCCCATTGCTTATACACATATTGAACTGGGCTCCATTTTAACCCTGGAATTTCAATTCCAAATTGCATTCCGTGGGTATGCCCACTTAGAGTTAAATGATAATTTGTTTCACTTTTCTTCACTTCGGCATCCCAATGAGAAGGGTCATGGCTCATTAATATTTTGAAATCCTTTTTATTAATTTTATCAGTGGCCTTTTTTAAATCTCCTGCTTTTTTAAAACGTGTCCCCCAATTTTCAACTCCAATTAAAGCAATTTTATCTGTTTCTTTTTCAATATAAACACTTTCATTTAACATTAAATTGAATCCAATTTTTGGATGAATATCTTTGATTGCTTGAAAATTTTGTGCTTTTTCTTCTATAGTTTTCCAGCGTGTATATTCACCATAATCATGATTTCCTAACACTGAATATTTCCCTTCTTTTGCTTTGAGTTTTTTAAAATACGGAATCCAATCATCCATTTCATCAGCAGTATTATTTACAATATCTCCAGTAAACAAAATCACGTCAGATTCTTGCTCATTTATCAAATCAATTCCGTAAGCTATTTTATCTTCATCATCAAAACTACCACTATGAATATCAGAAATATGTGTTAATTTAAATCCGTTAAATGCTTCTGGTAAATCATCAAAATATAGTGTATGATTTAGAATCTGATAATTGTATTTCCCAAGTATCATTCCATATAAGACTGAACCAAAAGGAATTGCCGCTAAGCCTAATGCCATTTTACTAACAAAAGCCCTTCTATTAGGAAATAAATCAGGTTCTGAATTTTTAAAAAAAAAATTTAGTGTTGATTTTACTACTCTAAAAACATCTTCACTAAACAATACAATGAATGCTATAAATTTTGGAGTAACAGATAAAATCTCCAATCCAAAAGCTAACATTAAGGGTTGTGTTAAACCTCTTGAATCATTGAAAGTAAAAAGATTATAAAATAAATTCAACAAAACAGTAATAGAAAGTAACCAATAAATCACAAAAACAGTTTTTTTATTAGTAACAGTTTTTATACTTTGAAAAGCATAATAATCTAAGCACAAAATTACGATTGTAAAAATTATCCAACGAAACATTTATAAGTTTTTAGTTAGTAAATATACTCTATTAGTCGTAACAATTATTAGTACTTAATTAATGATATGTTAAAATTGATTTTATTACTTTTACTCCAATTAAAAAATCAAACTCAATTTAATGTCTTCAAAAAAACGACTTTTCCTTTTAGATGCATATGCGTTAATTTTTCGCGGCTATTATGCTTTAATTAAAAACCCAAGAATTAATTCTAAAGGAATGGACACTTCAGCTATTTTAGGGTTTACAAATTCACTGTTAGATGTAATAAAACGTGAAAAACCTGATCATTTAGCCGTTGCCTTTGATAAAGGAGGTTCACACGCAAGAAACGAAGCTTTCCCGGAATATAAATCAAATCGCCAAGAAACTCCTGAAGCTATTAAAATTGCTGTTCCTTTCATTCATAAAATATTGGAAGCTATGCACATTCCAATTATTGAAAAAGAAGGTTTTGAGGCAGATGATTTAATTGGAACACTTTCAAAGCAGGCTGAAAAAGCGGGTTATCAAACATTTATGGTGACTCCTGACAAAGATTTTGCTCAATTGGTATCCGAAAATATATTCATGTACAAACCATCTCGAATGGGCAATGGAATTGAAATTTGGGGAATTCCTGAAGTTCAGAAAAAGTTTGAAGTTACTAAACCTGAACAAGTTATTGATTACTTAGGAATGATGGGTGACGCAGCGGACAATATTCCTGGTTTACCTGGCGTAGGGGATAAAACCGCCAAAAAGTTTTTAAAACAATATGGCAGCTTAGAAAATTTATTGGCTAACACTCACGAACTGAAAGGTAAAATGAAAGAAAAAGTGGAAGCTAACCATGAGCTTGGTGTTTTATCAAAAAAACTGGCAACTATAATGTTAGATTGCCCTGTTGAATTTCACGAAAAAGATTTTGAATTAAATCATCCCAATATTGAAAAAACGAATGAGGTTTTTAAAGAATTGGAATTTAGAAGAATTGCTGATAGCCTTCCAACTATTTTCAAATCTTTCCCAGCGTATGGTGCACAAATTCAACAAGAAAAACAAGATCTACCAAAAAAACCAAAACAAACCCAAGCAACCGTTGGACAACAATTTGATTTATTTTCAATACCTGAAGAAACTTCGGAAAACATTTCAGGATATAAAACTATTGAAAACACCAATCAAGTATACCAATTTATAAACACCAAATTTTCGCGTAGTTTACTCTTAACCAACTTAATAAAACAACAATCAGTTGCTTTCCATCTAGAAACCATTGGTGAAAATTCTTTTGAAGCTAAAATTGTAGGAATTTCCTTTTCTTATGAAGAAGGAAAAGGATATTATGTATTGATTGAAAATGAAAATCAACCAGATATTTTAAATGATTTTAAACCTTTTTTTGAAGATACACGCATTGAAAAAATAAGTCATAACAGTAAATACTTCAGTAAAGTTTTAAACAATTTTAATATTCAATTAAAAGGATCTTTATTCGACACAAAATTAGCACATTATTTATTGCATCCTGATATGCGACATGATATAAATGTGCTAGCTGAAACTTATTTAAATTACCAGCCAACCACATTAGAAATGCTAATAGGTAAAAAAAGTAAAAATCAGCTCTCAATTCCTGAAATTGACATCAAAAAACAAGCTGATTATGCTATTGAAATTACTGATTTAACATTTCAATTAAAACAACTTTTTGAACAAGAATTAGAAAAAAATAATCTATCAAAGCTTTACAATGAAATTGAAATACCACTTTTAAAAGTATTAACTTCTATGGAGTTAGAAGGTATAAGAATAGATGATATTTATTTAAATTCTCTTTCTGATGCACTTAAAAATGATATCCAGAAGCTAGAAGATGCTATTTATAAAGAAGCAGAGGTAGAATTTAATTTAGCTTCACCAAAACAATTAGGAGATGTTTTATTTGAACACTTAAAATTAGTTGAAAAACCAAAAAAAACAAAAACTGGTCAGTACGCAACAGGTGAAGAAATTTTATCAAAATTAGCTCCTAAGCATAAAATTGTACGTGAAATTTTAGAATGGCGTGGTTTAGTAAAATTAAAAAACACTTACATTGATGCCTTGCCAAATGAAGTAAATAAAATAACTGAAAGAATTCATACAACATACAGTCAGGCAGTTGCTGCAACCGGACGATTGAGTTCAAACAATCCAAACCTTCAAAATATTCCAATTAGAACCGAAAGAGGAAGGCAGGTTAGAAAAGCATTTGTTCCAAGAAATGAAAATTACACCCTATTAGCTGCCGATTATTCTCAAATTGAATTACGAATTATAGCTGCATTAAGCGAAGATGAAAGTATGATTGAATCTTTTAAAAGAGGTGAAGATATTCACGCCTCAACTGCATCTAAAGTTTTTGGAGTTCCATTAAATGAAGTTACCAGAACTCAACGAAGTGATGCAAAAGCCGTAAATTTTGGAATTATTTATGGCCAAGGAGCTTTTACATTGGCTCAGCAATTGCAAAAATCAAGAACTGAAGCCAAAGAATTAATCGACAACTACTATGCAACCTTCCCAAAACTTAAACAATTTATTGCTCGCCAAGTTGATTTTGCCAGAGAACATGATTATGTAGAAACTATTTTGGGTCGTCGCAGGTATTTAAAAAATATCAATTCTCAAAATGCTATTGTGCGTGCTGCTGACGAACGAAATGCTGTTAACGCTCCAATTCAAGGTAGCGCTGCCGATATTATTAAAATTGCAATGATTCAAATTCAGCAAAAATTGAAAGAAGGGAATTTCAAATCTAAAATGTTACTCCAAGTTCATGATGAATTGGTTTTTGACATGCGCAACAATGAAAAAGACTTGCTAACACAATTAATAAAAAATGAAATGGAAAATGCGTTCAACCTTTCCGTACCTTTAACAGTAGATTTAGGAGAAGGTAATAATTGGCTTGAAGCTCATTAAATATTGCTTATGCTAAAATTATTATTTCCAAAACGATTTTCTTTAGTAAAAACCTTTGCGGCAACATTTTTAGTATTTGCTTTTGTAATTAGGTTAATATTATATTTTTGGTCTTTTAGTAAGATTGAATTTTCATTCATTAATTTTACTAAAATTTTTGGATTAGGATTTCTATTTGATTTAGGAAGTCTTTCCTATATATTGATGTTCTACTCAATATATTTATTGATCATCCCAAAGCAATTTTATGGAAGTAAATTGGATAAAATTTTAACACACTTCTCGTATGCTTTTGCACTCTTTATTATTATATTTTCATTTTTAGCAGAAATTCCTTTTTGGGGAGAATATCAAAAGCGCTATAATTTTATAGCTGTAGATTATTTATTATATACTTATGAAGTTGTTCAAAATATTAATCAATCATTTTCATTACCAGCATTAATTGGTTTATTAGTTTTCCTCACTTTTATTTCTATTAAAATAGCCCAAAATAAAAATGCATATCAAGCTGTTTTTAATAATTCAGACACATTTGTTACAAAAATAATTCCAGCTTTATTTTGGGTTCTAATTCTAAGTGGATTTCATACAAATATTAAAAATAATCAAGCCGAAATTTTTGAAAATCAACATGAAAATGAAATAACAAAATCTGGAATTTATTCTTTTTTTGCAGCTTATAACAGTAATGAATTAAATTACAATGATTTTTACCAAACCAAACCATCAGATACTGTTTACAATACTATTAGAAATTTGGTTAGCATAAAAAATGATAGTTTAACAAATGATTCAAAAAGTATTAAACGATATGTTTTTAATACCGGAGAGGAGCAAAAACCAAATGTAATTTTTATTGGGTTAGAAAGTTTAAGCAGTTCATTTATGAAGCGATTTGGCAACAAAAAAAATCTTATACCTTCAATTGATTCTATAGCAAAAGAGTCTATATTTTTTACAAATTTACAAGCTACAGGAACACGAACTGTCAGAGGTATAGAGGCAATTGCGGTATGCATCCCTCCAACTCCAGGTAGGAGTATTTTGAAACGAGAAAACATCCATAATATATTCACTATTGGTGAAATTTTTAAGCAAAAAGGGTATACTAATACTTTCTATTATGGTGGAGATGGCCATTTTGATAATATGAATATATTCTTTGGTAACAATGGTTTTAATATTGTTGACAGAAAAAAGAAGCACCGATTAAATGAAGTATTTCCAACAAAAAGAACGCAAATTACAGATGATGAAGTTACTTTTGAGAATGCTTGGGGGATATGTGATGGGGATTTGTATAAGAAAGTTTTAAAAGAGTCCGATAGTCTATACAAACTACAAAAGCCCTTTTTCAATTTTGTGATAACTAGTACCAATCACAAACCTTATACATACCCAGATGGTGTTGTAGATATTCCTTCTGGGAAAAGTAGAGATGGAGCTGTAAAATACACAGGCAAAGCCTTTCAACAATTTTTTAAAGAAGCCAAAAATAAGCCTTGGTTTAAAAATACCGTTTTCGTTGTTGCGGCAGATCATTGTGCTTATAGTGCTGGCAGATCGGAAATTAATGTTCAGGGCTATCATATTCCAGCTTTTATTTACAATTTAAAAAACAAAAAACCTGAAGAAATTAATAAATTGAGTTCTCAAATAGATATATTTCCGACATTATTTGGTTATTTAAATTGGGATTATGAATCTAACTTTTTTGGAAAAGACATTACAAAAATGCAGCCAAATGAAGAAAGAGCTTTAATAGCTAATCATAGAAAATTGGGACTTTTAAAGCAAAATATGTTACTGGTTTTAGACAATCATAAAAGTCATACTTTTTATGAATGGAATCCTCAGAATAATATATTAACAGTAAAAGAAACAGATTCACTAATTCTAAAGGAGGGAATCTCCTTTTATCAAACTGCTTTTGAATTATTTAAAAATGAAGGATTAAAAATTCAACGTAAATAGAACGTAAATAGATAGAACTGTTTGTTGAAACAACTCGAGTAATCATAAAAATCTGTAACTACCAATATCATCCCTTTTTAAGCATTTATTGAACAGGTTTATTTCATTAAAAACTCTATAGAAATACACTTGATTTTGTGCTTGTTATATAAATAATTAGTTGTACATTTGCACTCCCTTTTTAGGGAGATTAAAATAATGTTTAACTATAACAAAGAATTTAATTGTGAGTAAATTAAGTTACAAAACAGTGTCAGCTAACAAGGAGACCGCAAACAAAGAGTGGTTAGTAGTTGATGCAGACGGTCAAACGTTGGGTCGTCTAGCTTCTAAAATAGCCATGCTAATTAGGGGTAAATACAAACCAAATTACACTCCTCACGTAGACTGTGGAGATAATGTAGTGGTTATCAACGCTGAGAAAATTAACCTAACTGGTAAAAAGTGGACAGACAAATCTTATATCCGTCACACAGGTTATCCAGGAGGACAAAGATCGTTAACTGCAACAGAAATGTTTGACAAAGACCCAACACGTCTTGTTGAAAAAGCAGTAAAAGGAATGTTACCAAAAAACAAATTAGGTAGTGCTCTTTTCAGAAATTTATATGTATATGCTGGTACTGAGCACAATCAAGAAGCTCAACAACCAAAAGCAATTAACTTAAACGATCTTAGATAATGGGAACAATTCACAAAATAGGTAGAAGAAAAACAGCTGTTGCTCGTGTATATGTTTCTGAAGGTAAAGGAAACATTACTATCAACAAAAAAGATTTAAACGACTATTTAACTACTGCAACTTTACAGTATAAAGTTAAACAACCATTTGCATTAACTGACACATTGGGAGCATACGATGTTAAAGTAAATGTATACGGTGGTGGTGTTACTGGTCAAGCTGAAGCTATTCGCTTAGCAATATCAAGAGTGCTAGTTGAAATTAATGAAGAAAACAGAACTTTATTAAAACCACACGGTTTATTAACTAGAGATTCAAGAATGGTTGAACGTAAAAAATTCGGTCAAAAGAAAGCAAGAAAAAAATTCCAATTCTCAAAACGTTAATCGTTTTAATGAATTGTGTCGCCAATTTATTTGGTGGTTCATTGAAAATAAAATTAAAACAAAGTTGTCGTTGATCAGTCAATGACTGTAAAAAGTTTAGCATCCAAATAGGGAAGATCGTATACCGCTACTTCCCTATTGCTAACTCAACGGAACGTAAACTAAATACAAATGACAAATATTGAAATTCAAGACTTATTAGATGCAGGTGTGCACTTTGGTCACTTAACAAGAAAATGGGATCCAAACATGGCGCCATATATTTATGGAGAGCGTAACGGAGTCCACATTATTGACCTTTACAAAACTGCAGCTAAAATTGACGAAGCTGCTGAAGCTTTAAAGAAAATTGCAACTTCAGGAAGAAAAATTCTTTTCGTAGCTACTAAAAAGCAAGCAAAAGAAATCATTTCAACAAAATCTACAAGTGTAAATATGCCATATATTACTGAGCGTTGGCCAGGTGGTATGTTAACAAATTTTGTAACTATTAGAAAAGCTGTTAAAAAAATGGCTCAAATTGATAGAATGAAACAAGATGGTTCATTTGACGCACTTTCTAAAAGAGAAAAACTACAAATTAACCGTCAAAGAGCTAAATTAGAAAAAAACTTAGGTTCAATTTCTGATATGACTCGTTTACCAGGTGCAATTTTTATTGTTGATATTAAAAAAGAACACATTGCAGTTGCTGAAGCTAAAAAATTAAATATTCCTATTTTTGCTATGGTTGATACAAACTCTGACCCTAGAGGTATTGATTATGTAATTCCTTCTAACGATGATGCTTCAAAATCAATTGATAAAATTTTAGGTTTTATTACTGATTCAGTTGCTGAAGGTTTAGCCGACAGAAAAGCAACCAAAGAAAAGTCTGCCGAAGCAAAAAAAGCGGAAGAAAAAAAATAATTAATGTAAAATAGTTGAATAAAAATTCAACAAAAAAATAATACTAAAATGGCGAAAATTACAGCCCAAGAAGTAAATAAATTAAGACAGTCTACCGGAGCTGGTATGATGGACTGTAAAAATGCACTTGTTGAAGCAGAAGGTGATTTTGACAAAGCAATTGAAATTCTACGTAAAAAAGGACAAAAAGTTGCTGCTAAAAGAGCCGACAGAGATTCTAAGGAAGGTGCTGTTATTGCAAAAGTAAATGATAATAATACTCAAGGTGCTATTATTTCTTTAAATTGTGAAACTGACTTTGTTGCTAAAAACGATAATTTTGTTGCTTTAGCTCACGAATTTGCTGCAATTGCAGTAAACACTAATTCAAAAGAAGAGTTTTTAGCTGCTGACTTTGGAGGAATGACAGTTGCTGAAAAATTAATTGAGCAAACTGGTGTTATTGGTGAAAAATTAGAAATTGGAGCTTTTGAAAAAGTAGAAGGTGGTTTTGTTGGTGCATACATTCATGCAGGTAATAAAATTGCTAGTGTAACTGCATTGTCTGCTGGTGTTGATGGTGCTGACGTTGTTGCTAAAGATGTGTCAATGCAAGTTGCAGCAATGGGAGCTTCTATTTTATCATACAAAGATTTTGATCCTGCGTTTGTTGCTTCTGAAACTGAAGCCAGAATTGCAGTAATTGAAAAAGATAACATTGAATTAGGAAGATTAGGTAAAACATTAAAAAATGTTCCAACTTTTATCTCTAGATCTCAATTAACTGATGAAGTTCTTGCAAAAGCTGAAGCTGATATTAAAGCTGAATTATTAGCTGAAGGTAAACCAGAAGCTATTTTAGACAGAATTGTCCCTGGAAAATTAGAGCGTTTTATTTCTGATAACACTACGCTTGATACAGAGCAATGCTTATTAGACCAAAACTTTATTAAAGACGAAAAAATTACTGTTGCTGATTACGTTGCAAAAGCAGGTTTAGAAGTTACAGGATTTAAAAGAGCTTCTTTAGTATAAGAATTCTAAATATATTTTATGAAAAAACCTCACAAATTTGTGAGGTTTTTTTTGTTTTTTACTTTACTATATCTTGATAAAGATTCTCTTTTTATACAGTACATAGGTTATCAGCCAAAATACTATAATATGACTTACGGCAAATAATAATGACCCGTTCATATTTCCGGCAATCGGAACAAAAACATATTCATATAAATAAGTGTAGCCGCTTAAAGTCTCTCCCGAAGCAGTTTTTATTTTAACTAAATAAATAATAGCTCCCACATAAACCCCGGAGAACATATAAATAAATAATGGGTTAGTGCCAAAATGAATAAATGGATTAGACCATTTTTTAATACCCTTCACATCAATTACCCATAATAAAAGTGCCAAAAACAACATTGCTAAGCCACCGGTGTAAATAACATAGCTACTAGACCATATAGGTTTGTTAATTGGAAATAGCGGCTCCCAAAGTACACCTATGGCTACAGCAACAGCGCCAAACATCACCAATTTCTTTATACTTGTCATTGTATTTGCAGAAACCTCTATTAAATGTCCTGCAAAATAACCTATAAGTACAGTTCCTACAGCCGGAATTGTTGATAACAAGCCTTCCGGATCAAAAGGAATTCCATATCCTCCATACACGTGATTTTCACCAAATAATATAAGGTCAAATTGACGCACTGCATTATCTGTAAGACCGAACACATCACCTGTACCTCCAAAATAAATCAAGCCCCAATAACCTAACAAAATACCTGTAAAAATATATTTAAGCTGTTTTAAATTAAAAAACATACATAAGGTTGCTCCTATACCATACGCTAAAGCAATACGCTGCAGTACCCCCATGACTCTTAAATTCTCAAAATCAAAATTTGGAAAAGCATTCAAAAACAGTCCTAACAAAAATATTATTGAGGTTCGTTTCACAATTTTAGTTAACCTATTTTTAGAATATCCCTCACCGTATTTTTTAAACGAATACCACATAGAAACTCCCACTATAAACAAGAAAAACGGAAAAACTAAATCTGTTGGTGTACAGCCATTCCAATCCGAATGGCGTAATGGTGCGTATACATATTCCCAGCTTCCTGGATTGTTAACCATAATCATTAATGCAATGGTTAAGCCTCTTAATACGTCAAGAGCGACGAGTCTTTTGGTATGTGTTGCCATAGCTAATTTTATTTTTTCTTCATTCCTATTTTATGCCCCCAAACTGCAAAGAATAGAATAATAATATAACAAGGCAATAACAACCAATAACTTGATGTTGCGGCAGTAGATGCTGCTTCGGCTTCATTTAATCCGCTCGCAATTAATTCATGTTTTCCTGAATCAACCAATCTACCATATAACGGAGGAATAATAGCACCTCCTGAAATTGCCATTATCAAAAGAGCTGATGCTGTCTTAGTATACTTTCCTAATCCTTCTAAAGTTAAAGGCCAAACTGCAGGCCAAACCAAGGCGTTAGCAATACCCAATGAAGCAACAAACAATACAGATGTATAACCTGTTGTCATCAATATACAAATACTAAAAATTATACCTAGTGAAGCACTAATCTTAAGTGCGAGTCCTTGCTTGATATATTTTGGTATTAAGAAAACTCCTAATGCGTAGGTAACCACCATTGCCATTAAAGTAAAGGTTGTAAAGAATTTCGCTTCTTGTCCTGAGAACCCAAGTGAAATCCCATAAGCTATGATAGTATCACCGGCAATAACTTCAGCACCAACATATACAAATAGTGTTAAAACTCCCAACCACAAATGAGGGAATTGAAAAATACTTGTTCTCGAAGTCACTCCTTCTTCAGAATCTTCGATTGGTTCAGCTTCTACATGCGGAAGATGTGCCTTTCTAATTAAGATTGCAAATACAAATAATACGGCAGCCATAACAATGTAAGGTAAAAATACATTATCTGCTGAAGAGCTTAATAATGCTTCTTTTTCTTCCAGGCTGGCAGTTTTTAATTGTTCTTTCACTTCATCAATACCTGATAACAAAATAGCTCCAAATATTAAAGACCCCAAAGAACCAGCTACTTTATTTGCAATTCCCATAATAGCTATTCTTTTCGCTCCACTTTCAATTGGGCCTAAAATTGTTATATAAGGATTTGCAGCTGTTTGTAAAATGGTCATTCCTACCCCTTGAATAAAAATTCCAGTTAAAAACATCCAATAAGTTCTTGCCTCAGCTGCCGGAATAAATACCAAAGCACCCAATGCCATTATAACTAATCCCACGGACATACCTCGTCGATACCCAATTTTATTCAATAAATAGGAAGCAGGTAAGGCCATAACCACAAAAGATATGTATGACGCTGAAGCTACCAAATAGGATTGAGCCTCCGTTAATTCATTAACTGTTCTAAAAAACGGAATTAATGCTCCATTTATCCATGTAACAAACCCGAATATAGCAAATAATCCGGCGATGATAATAATAGGTACCGTGGTACTTTTTTGTGTTGAAACTGAACTCATTTTATAAAATTAAAAATATTAATTTGATTCTCAAACTTAACTACTTTCTTATCCATTACAATATTTTTCTAAAATAGCATTTTAAATAATTATAAATAATAATTTTCTCTATTCGACATTGAATAACAGCCCAACAAACGTATTTAAGACATAAACACTTTTTAATAGTCTGCAAAAATTAGTTTACTCCTATTATTCCATCAAATTAGTGCTATTGAATATTTTTTGTTTTGCAAATTGTAGATAATGTCTTCCTATTGGAATTCTTCTATTGGCAATTTCAATAGAATTTCCTTCTACCGATTTAATTTTATTAATAGCAATGGCAAAAGACCTGTGAATTCTGATGAAATTTTCACTTGGCAATTCTTCAGATATACTTGTCATAGATTTATGCACCAAATAATCTCCTAGCAACGTAATTACTTTGATATAATCCTTCAGGCTTTCAATATACAAGATATCATTAAGTTTGATCTTCATCAATTTTTTATCTACTTTCAAAAAAATAAATGGCTCTTCTTTAAAGGCAACCTCAGCCATTTTATCTTTTTCAAGACTTAATCTGTTACTTACTTTATTAATAGCTTTTAAAAACCTTCCAAAAGAAATTGGTTTCACTAAATAATCCAAAACATCTAAATCAAAACTTTCTACCGCAAATTCCCTGTAAGCGGTGGTAATAATAGTATGAGGACTTACAGATAAGGACTTTAAAAAGTCTAACCCACTCATTTTAGGCATGTTAATATCCAGAAATATCACATCCAACTCTCCACTTTCAATTAGAGGTAATGCAGCAATAGGAGTATAAAAGGTGCCTATCAACTCCATATTTTGAAATTCCTTCAAGTGTGTTTTTAACACCTTTACTGCCAATGGCTCATCGTCAATTATAATACACTTTATCTTCATTAAATGGGTATTTTCAAATGAACATAATATTTGTGTTCATTTATCATTGTTTTTAATTCAAAATTCTTTTTGTACAAAAGCTCCAGCCTTCTTCTAACATTCTGTATCCCAATTCCATGTTTAACTCTTGAATCAACTTCTTTACTAAATGTGTTTTCTACCTTAAAAATAAGTAATTTATTTTTATCAATTTTAAAACTTATATCTACTTCTATTTGATCATTTTCTTTTGCACCATGCTTGAAACAATTTTCAATGAATGGTAAAAACAATAAAGGCGGAACTTTCACCTCGCCAATATCTCCAATAATATAGGTATTTGAAATCATTCTGTCTTCATATCTTAATCGCTCTAGGTCCAAATAATTCTGAATATAATTAATTTCATCATATAACCTTATAGAAGACTCCCTTACATCATAAAGAACATATTGCATAATATCAGACAATTTCAAAACCACACTTGATGCCACATCCGATTTTTCAAGAGTCAGAGCATACAAATTGTTCAACGTATTAAAGAAAAAATGCGGTTGAATCTGGGACTTTAAAAAGTTAAGCTCTGTTCTTAACTGGACCTTTTTAAGATTTTCGACACGCCTCTTTTCATAAACCCAGTCTACTGCAAATTTAATGGCTGTTGCCAAAGCTAAAACATATAGCTCTCCTACAACAACAGCAACAATATGATTGAAGGAATATCCTTTTTGCGCTCCATAAGCTTCGGGCCAGATATTTTCTGAAACTAACATTGAAATCAACCCGGTCCTAACAACATATAGTGCTCCTAAAGCCGTCAATAACAAAATAACATACCCCTTGTATTTTTTAGTTAATATAAATTTTGGAACTAAATAATAAATGTTGAGATAAACCAAAAATATATGTAATGGGAATTCAACCAGATTTGACTTAATAGAATACCAATAATCGTCAAAATAACTTCCCCATCTTATAACATTAAAGGAAAAATATAAAGTCCAAAATAATAGATGATATCTTCTTGGTATGGAACTATTTATATTTTTGAGCTTTATAAACATCAATTATCGTAGACCGAAATGGTAAATTTTCTAATTATTTGGAAAAATTAGACGTTTTTTACATTAATACAAAATTTTTACTACTGAAATTGAGTTCAGACAACTTCTTTAAATCATTAATACCAAAAATTATGTTTTTCATTCAATTAAAGCCGTTGTTTGCAGATTTTATTTTTAAAATCAGATCAAAATTACGTCCAAAGATCAAAACCAAACCTTATTGCTTTCTCTTTTTTTCAACACAACTAATAAGTATTCTTGATCAAATAACCAAAAATTATTGGATCGTCACTAAATTTACCTCTCTTTCCTCCTCTTTTCATCCTATTTTTTGAATTTTAAGCAATTATTTTATTCTTTATTTAGAGTTCAAAAACAGGCCTGGATAAATTTATTCCTACACTTCAGAAAACCTTTATACATCAAAATCAAGCATCATATTATATTTAGATATGTTTTTAATAGTTAATTCAATGCTTTTAGTCGAAAAAATTTAATAATAACTTATTCTATTCGATATTTTTACATCTCTATTTATAGATATATCCAACTATGACTACGACTGATATTAAATACAAACCTGCAGGACAATTTGAAGATACTCGATTTGAAAAAATACACAATATAGTATTCTCAAATTCTGTGGAAGGTTCTATTTGCGTGGCACAAGAAATTGCAGAACTAATAAAAGATAAACAAAAGCAAAATCAGTCTTGTGTTCTTGGACTTGCTACAGGATCTTCTCCTATAAAAGTTTATGAAGAATTAGTAAGAATGCACAATGAAGAAGGGTTAAGTTTTAACAATGTTATTACTTTTAACCTGGATGAATACCTTCCAATAGATAGAACAAGTATACATAGTTATTACTACTTCATGCACCTACATTTGTTTAATCATATTGACATCTACCCTGAAAACATTAACATTCCAAGCGGAACAGTTTCACAAGAGGAATTACATCAATATTGTATTGATTATGATATGAAGATCAAAAAATCTGGCGGTTTAGACTTACAGTTGTTAGGAATTGGAAGAACAGGGCATATTGGATTCAATGAACCGGGATCTCACTATAATTCGGGTACCAGAAGTATTACTCTTGACAACATGACAAGAGCAGATGCTGCCCCTTCTTTTTTAGGTATAGAAAATGTGCCAAAAAAGGCAATTACAATGGGTATTGGTAGTGTAAAAAAAGCAAGAAGAATTATTTTATTGGCATGGGGACATAACAAGTCATCTATCGTAAAAGAAACTATTGAAGGAGTAGTCACTTCAGACGTTCCTGCAACATATTTACAGGAACATGATAATACTACTTTCATTTTAAATGATGAAGCTTCCCAAGAATTAACAAGATTTAAAACTCCGTGGTTAGTTGGTCAATGTATTTGGGATGAAGAATTAACTAGTAAAGCAGTGGTTTGGTTGTGTGAAAAAACTAAAAAATCCATCCTTAAATTAACAGACAAAGATTATAACAATTATGGCATGTCAAGTCTCCTTGTTCAAGAAGGAACTGCTTATGATCTGAACATTAAGATGTTCAATAAAATGCAACATACTATTACAGGTTGGCCAGGAGGTAAACCAAATTCTGATGATTCTTCCAGACCTGAGAGAGCAACCCCTGAAAGAAAACGTGTTATTATCTTTAGTCCTCATCCTGATGATGATGTAATTTCAATGGGAGGCACTTTTGACAGACTGGTTGAACAGGGTCATGATGTTCATGTTGTATACCAAACATCCGGTAATATAGCTGTTTCTGATCACGAAGCTCTGAAATTTGCAGAAGTTATGAAAGATGTTTTTGGACATGATGCTAAAATCGATGAAATTATTACGAAAATAAACTCCAAGGATGGTGATATTGAGGATGAAGTTGAGGTACGTGCATTAAAAGGATTAATTCGAAAAAGAGAATCCCTAGCAGCAACGCGATTCGTTGGAGTTCCTGATGAAAACATCCATTTCATGAACTTACCATTCTATGAAACCGGTACCATTAAGAAAAAACCTTTAAGCCAAGAAGAAGTTGAACTTGTAGCAAGTTTAATTGCAGAAATTAAACCCCATCAAATCTATGCAGCAGGAGATTTAGCAGATCCACATGGAACACATAAAGTTTGCTTAGATGTAATTTTTGCTGCTTTGGAAAAATTAAAACATAACGATTATATGGACAACTGTTGGGTTTGGTTATACCGTGGTGCTTGGCACGAATGGGATACTTACCAAATAGATATGGCAGTACCTATGAGTCCGGATCAGGTATTGAGAAAACGTAGAGCTATCTTTTATCACCAATCTCAAAAAGACGGAGTAATGTTTCAGGGTAATGATCCAAGAGAGTTTTGGGTTAGAGCAGAGGAAAGAAATAATGATACAGCTCAAAAATACCATAATCTAGGCCTAGCCGATTATGCGGCTCTTGAAGCATTTAAAAGATATTACTACTAAAGTTATTTCATGAGAAAAGTCCTTTTATTAGTTTTTACAGTTAGTTCGTTGGTGACCTATGGTCAATTAATTGATTTAAACTTGATGCCCTGGCCTCAAGAAGTGGCAACCGTCAATAACAAATTTGAAATTAACCAAGACTTCACTATTGCAGTAAATGATAAAACCAATAGAAGGATTGAAATAGCAACAACTCGGTTTTTAAGACATCTTAGTGGCAGAACAGGTGTTTTTATTGACAAGGGCTTTGCCTTTAACATTTCAGAAAATACATATCCCTATCTTCGTATTTCTTACCAGAGAAAAGGAGCGTTAGAGATAAATGAAGATGAGTCTTATTCCTTGTCCGTTTCCAGGAATCAGATTACTATCACATCCATCACAGATATAGGTGTAATTTATGCTTTAGAAACATTGCTTCAATTAGTTAGCAACGATGAAAACTCCTATTTTATACCTGAAGTTGAAATCAAAGACAAACCACGATTTACCTGGAGAGAGCTATGGTGTGTAATGAATGTGGAACCAAAATAATTGACACTATATATATAATTTCTAAAATATTAATTAAAATAAATCGAACAATGAAGCAATTTATAGTAACCGCAGCAGGAAAACACTTCGCTATTAGCCATATAGGCATTATACTCTTACTAATAATGCTCGTCTCTTGTAAAAGTCAAGAAAGGAAACGAATTATTAACTTCCCAACAACAGACCTTGCAGCGAAATACCTAATACCAAAACCATTAGAAGTAGTATCGACAAACAATGGATTCGCCCTCGATGAATTTACCACAATCCATACCTCTACCAATACCGAAGGATTTGAGGAAGTTGGAATGTTTCTAGCTGATAAAATAAAGTTTAAAACTCGCCTAGACTTACAAGTAAATGGAAATAAAACAACAAATATTGAAACTATTATTAGTGTCAATCAATCCAATAGTGCAGAACTAAATAGTCCAGAAGCTTATCAAATAGTAATTACTCAGGATTCTATAGTTCTAAATTCACAAACTGCAGCTGGTGCTTTTCGAGGAATTCAAACCATTAGACAAATTATTCCCGAAACAAGTAATGACACACTTGCCGAAAACAAAATATGGGTAATTCCTACTGGAAAGATTATAGACGCTCCTCAGTTTGAATACCGAGGCTCTATGTTAGATGTGGCTCGTCATTTCTATAGTGTAAAAGATATTAAAAAATATATTGATGTTTTGAGCTACTATAAATATAATGTATTGCATTTACACCTAAGCGATGATCAAGGGTGGCGTATAGAAATTAAGTCATGGCCAAAACTTACCCAAATTGGTGGAAGCTCAGAAGTAGGTGGTGAATCTGGTGGTTTTTATACTCAGGAAGAATACACCGAAATCGTAAACTATGCAGCTGCAAGACATATAACTATTGTCCCAGAAATAGATATGCCTGGGCATACAAATGCAGCTTCATTTTCCTACCCATTTTTAAATGGCAATGGAAAAAGCCTTGAATTTTATGAAGGTACGGAAGTTGGTTTTAGCACGTTCAACACTAGAAAAGATTCCGTTTATGCTTTTATAAATGATGTTATTCGTGAAGTATCTTCTTTATCGCCTGGACCATATTTCCACATTGGAGGAGACGAGAGTCATGTAACTAAAAAGGACGACTATATTTATTTTGTAAATCGTGTTGAAAAGATTGTACAAAAATATGGCAAGCATATGGTGGGTTGGGATGAAGTAGCCACTGCAGATGTGGATTCTACCTCTATTTCGCAATGGTGGAAAAGCGAAGAAAATGTGAAAAAAGCCTTGGCAAAAAATATGAAAATAATCCTATCACCTGCCAATAAATCTTATTTAGATATGAAGTATGACTCTTTATCTAAATTCGGATTAACTTGGGCTGGTTATATTCCTGTTGACACAGCCTACATCTGGAATTCGGAATCTTATTTGCCCAAAGAAAGTATTCTTGGAATAGAAGCTCCTCTATGGACAGAAACTGTTAGTAACATTGAAGAACTGGAGTACTTAGCTTTCCCTAGGGCTATTGGTTACTCGGAGCTAGGTTGGACGACAGAAGAAAACCGAGACTGGGAAAACTACAAAGTACGTTTAGCAAATCAAACACCATACTTTGATCGTATGAATATTAAATACTATCCTTCTTCTTTAATTGAGTGGAAGAGGAAATAAGATTTAGATTCCGCTAATATAAAGGATGGATTGGAAATGTACCCATCGCCATTATTGTTCCGTCTTAAGAATAACCTCTCAGAACTGTCCAATTCATTGCTATCCGTTTTAACAACAGAAAATCTTAAAACTACGAACTATCAAAATATTACAAATCAATTTTTGAAATTATCAAAACCTGTTGTTGATGTGGAATTTGCTGCTTTAAAATCTTTCAAAAAACTGATTGTTTATTTTTCTAAAAAAAAGGAGTAGCCTATTCAATCAAATAATATCTCAATTCAGCATTAACATTTTATTTTACTCATAACTATTCTTATATTTGCATAACTTTGAAATAAATTATGGCTTACAAAAGAATTCTATTAAAATTAAGTGGAGAAGCATTAATGGGTGACCGTCAATATGGAATTGACCCAAAGCGTTTAGCTGAATATGCTGAAGAAATAAAAAAAATTGTTGATAAAGGTATTGAAGTTGCCATTGTAATTGGTGGAGGGAATATTTTTAGAGGTGTTGCTGCTGCCAGTAACGGAATGGATAGAGTACAAGGTGATTACATGGGAATGCTGGCAACTGTTATTAACAGTTTAGCTTTACAAAGTGCACTTGAAGAAGAGGGTATTTTTACACGCTTACTTACCGCAATTAAAATGGAACAAGTAGCTGAACCATTTATTAAAAGAAGAGCAGTTCGGCATTTAGAAAAAGGAAGAGTGGTAATTTTTGGTGCAGGAACGGGTAACCCTTATTTTACAACTGATACTGCTGCAGTATTAAGAGCAATTGAAATTGGTGCCGATGTTATTTTAAAAGGGACACGTGTTGATGGTATTTATACTTCAGATCCTGAAAAAAACAAAGATGCCGTTAAATTTGACTCTATTACCTATAAAGATGTTATGAACAAAGGCTTAAAAGTAATGGACATGACAGCCTTTGCTCTTAGTCAGGAAAATAGTTTGCCAATTGTAGTTTTCGATATGAACACCAAAGGAAATTTAGAAAAAGTAATTTCTGGAGAAAACATTGGTACATTAGTTGATAAATAAAAGAGAACATTAATATTTATTCAATCATGAACGAAGAATTAAAATTTATAATTGACAGCACAAAAGAATTAATGCTAAATGCTATTACGCATTTAGAAAAAGAATTCAGAAATATTAGGGCTGGCAAGGCTAGTCCATCTATGCTTGGCAGTGTTACGGTAGACTATTATGGTACACAAACACCTTTAACACAGGTGGCAAATGTAGGTACAATGGATGCGCATACTATAACGGTTCAACCTTGGGAAAAACACATGCTTCAGGAAATTGAAAAAGCTATTATGTTAGCTAACTTAGGTTTTAATCCAATGAACAATGGAGAAGTGGTAATTATAAATGTTCCGGTTTTAACAGAAGAAAGACGTAAAGAACTATCGAAACAAGCAAAAGCAGAAGCTGAACACGCAAAAGTTAGCATTCGAAATGATCGCCGAGAAGCTATGCATGAGATTAAAAAAACTGAAGCTTCAGAAGACATGAAAGCCAATGCTGAAATTGATATTCAAACAATAACTGATAAATTTATTGATGATGTTGATCAGCATTATAAAATAAAAGACGAAGAAATAATGAAAGTTTAACTCAGTTAAACTTATCACAAAATAAAAAGCACTCATTTGAGTGCTTTTTTTATTACATTATATTTGTACTTGTTTCAACCTAAAAAATTTATGTATAAATTTTTTCTTTTAATACTCTTTTTCCCATTAATTACATTTTCACAAAATAATGTTCAAGGAATTGTAATTGATAATGAAACAAACAAACCATTACCTTTTGCTACAATTTTAACGAATAATAATAACGGAACACTTACTAATATTACTGGAGAATTTTCAATAACTTCAAGCAATGCAATACAATACATCTCAATTTCTTATGTTGGCTATAAAAGCACTAAAATCCCAATAGCAACAAAAGATAAATTCATTCAAGTAAAATTAATTCAAAGTGTTGAAAATTTGGATGAAGTTTTAATTACTGCTAAAGAAAATCCAGCACTAAATATTATACGAAACGCTATTAAAAACAAGAAAAAAAACAATATTGAAACTGCTTTTGAAACATTTAAATTTAACGCTTATAACAAAATATTAGTTACAGCTAATCCTAATTCTATTAGCAACAAAATAGACACCATTTACGTTTTAAAAGATGGTAAAAAAACATTTAAAGAATTAGACTCAAGTAACTATAAATTTAAAAAAGAAATAAATCAACAACACCTATATATTTCTGAAAAAATATCGGAATATATATTTCAAAAAGGAAAGAAGAAAAAAGAAATAGTATTAGCCTCAAGAATGGCTGGATTAAAACAACCTTTGTATGAAATACTTTCCATTTCCTTGCAAGACTTCTCGTTTTACAACAAGTACTACTCAATTGCCGGAACAAAATACTTAAATCCAATTGACAAAAACGCTTTAAAACATTACAACTATAAAATATTAGATACTACCAAAATTCAAGATAAAACCACCTTTGTAGTATACTTCAAACCCAAAGACACTAAAGAAATTGCTGGAATTGAAGGAGTCTTATTTTTAGACACCAACACATTTGCAATTACTAGAGGAATTGCAGAATTAAAAGGTATCGTAAACATAAAGGCTGTGCAAAATTACCAACATCATTCAAATTACAATATTTGGTTTCCTTCAAACCAAAGCATTATTCTAAAAAAAGGGGGAAATAACAAAAAAATTTCGCTGTTTGGAGGGATTGTAAAATTTACAAAAAGAAAATTGAACGATTCCATAATTAATACAGCTTCAAAAAAACCTGAAGACATTACTTATTTCGTTTCTAAAACTATAAATTCTAATATTCAAATCAACACTCCCGTTGTTGTCAAAAAATCGTCTTCAACAATACAGTTTAACGACGATGCAAATAAAAAACCCCATGAATTTTGGGAATCTTACAGAAACGATTCTCTTACAAAAAGAGGTATAAATACTTATAAAAAATTAGATAGTATTGCTGAAAAGGAAAATGTTGAAAAAAAAATCAACCTTGCCAGAAACATCATAAAAGGATTTTATCCTACCAAATACATAAACTTAAACTTAGGCAAAATCATAAATTTAAATAATTACGAAGGTTTACGAGTTGGTTTTGGAGGTATTACTAATACTAATTTTTCAACCAAATTTAATATTGAATCTTATATAGCGTATGGTACCAAAGACAATTCCATAAAATATAGCTATGGTGGGTCGGTAAGATTAAATAAAAACACAAATACCTGGTTAGGTGCAAATTACACTAATGATATTGTTGAAGCAGCTTCTTTAAATTTTATAACTAAAAACTCTAGTTTTTCTCCTATAAATCCTCGAAATATAAACATTAGCACTTTTTACAATTACAAAACAATCAATGCTTTTATTACCCACGATTTACAACCTAACCTAGAAGCAAAAATTCAATTTAGTACCGGAAAATACAATCCCCTTTTTGATTATCAATATGTTTCAGCTGACAAAAATTTATCAGATTATAAATTAACAGTTGCGGCAATTGGCTTACAATACAATCCAAAAAGCGAGTATATAAATACTCCTATTGGTAAAATATCTATAAAAAAAGAATATCCACAACTCACTTTCCAAATTAGCAAAAGTCTAAAAAATGTGTTTGAAAGCGATTTTGATTTTACACAATTTAACCTTCGAGTACTTCATAAAATAAAAAGGTTACGCAAAACTACTACTACAATTTTATTAGATGGAGGAATTGTATTAGGGGATGCCCCAGTCACACATTTATACAATGCTACACCTAACTATACATTAAAAAATCCTTGGATTAAACGGGTTACTTTTGGAGGTAAATACAGTTTTGAAACCATGGGTTACAATGAGTTTATTTCAGACCGATATGCAGCACTACATATCAAACATTTGTTAAAACCATACAAAATCACCAATAAATTCAAACCTCAACTTACATTGGTTACAAGATTTGCAATTGGAGATATTAAAAATCAGCATTTTCACCAAAATATAACTTTCAAAAACTTGAATAAAGTGTACTTAGAAAGCGGGTTAGAATTGAATAAATTATTTAAAGGATTTGGTGCAAGTGCATTTTACAGATATGGTCCAAATCAAAACTCGCACGTGAGTAATAATTTGGCTTTAAAATTAACCTACAAATTTAGCTTAGGTTTTTAAATATTATAATCGCTTTTAATCAACAATTTAATTAACTTTGCAGAAATTTTTTTAATGGATTTTTGGACTATTGTTTCTCGTATTATTTTAAAAGGAAGATTTTTAGTTTTAGCGGTAATTATAGCTTTCACTTACTATCTTTCACTTCAAATGGAGCATATGCGATTTTCGTATACAGAAGCCAATCTGTTACCCGAAAATCATGAAATAAATGTTGATTACGATAAGTTTTTAGATCTTTTTGGTGAAGAAGGAAATTTAGTTATCTTGGCCGTTCAAGATTCTACCATTTTTACTTCCGAGAAATTTAATGCTTGGAATAATTTATCAAACGCATTAGGCAAGATCTCTGAGGTTGATTTTACAGTTGCTGTTGGAGATATTCAAAAGCTGAAAAAAAACACCAAAGAAAAAAAGTTTGATGTTGAACCATTATACGATAAAACACCTACAACCAACGAAGAAGTTCTAAAAATTAAACATGAACTTTTTGAAAATTTACCCTTTTTTGATAATCTCTTATATAATAAAAAAACAGGTACAATACGAACTGTGGTTTATTTAAGAAAAGACATTGTAAACACTGCTGCACGAAAAGACTTTGTTTTTGATTCACTAAACCCAACTATTAAACAATTTGAAAAAGATTATGATATAGATATTAAAGTTTCAGGTATGCCTTATATAAGAACAATGAACGCCCAAAATATAATTGATGAAATTGGCATGTTTGTTGGGCTTGCATTAGGTGTCACTGCTCTTATTTTCTTTTTCTTTTTCCGCTCGTTCCGAGCTACTTTTATAACTTTAGTTGTTGTTAGTATTGGAGTAATATGGGCTTTTGGTTTCATAGGTTTATTCCGTTATGAAATAACCGTTTTAATGGCTTTAATTCCACCTTTAATTATTGTTATTGGAGTACCAAATGCTATATTTTTAATTAATAAATATCAGCAAGAAGTTAAAAAACATGGAAACCAAGCAAAATCATTACAACGTGTAATTTCTAAAATTGGGAATGCCACATTAATGACTAATGTTACTACAGCCTCAGGTTTTGCAACCTTCATTTTCACTAAAAGTCAGTTATTACAAGAATTTGGAACTATTGCATCCATTAACATATTAGCAATATTTGTTTTAGCATTATTAATTATACCAATAATGTATAGTTTTATGCCTTTACCAAGAGAAAAACATTTAAAACATTTAGAGCGCGAATGGATTGACGGCATTGTAAACTGGATGGAATCTATAGTTAGAAATCATCGTATAGGTGTGTATTTAACAACTATTACTTTAATTATTGTAAGTATAATTGGTATTTACATGATTAAAATATCAGGAAGTTTAATTGAAGATATGCCGAAAGGAAAACAATTTTTCAAAGACATTGTATTTTTTGAAGAAGAATTTGGAGGAATAATGCCTTTAGAAATAATGATTGACACTAAAAAAGAAAAAGGTGTTATGAAACTTTCTACCTTAAAACGAATGGATAAATTAGATGAAACCATTGATGAAATCCCTCAACTTTCTAAATCAATTTCTGTATTAAACTTAGTTAAATATTCGAAACAGGCATTTTATAGTGGTAAACCTAAATACTATCAATTACCTACTAATCAGGAAAAAAACTGGGTTTTATCATACACAAAAAATTCAACATCAAATTCTGATTTATTAAACAATTTTGTTGATTCAACTGGAAGATATGCTCGAATGACTACCTATATGAAAGATATTGGTACTGAAAAAATGGCTATTATTGAGGAAAGAATGAATCAGAAAATTGAGAAGGTGTTTCCTAAGGAAAACTACAAAGTATCAATGACTGGTGGTGCACTTATATTTTTAAAAGGGACAACTTTTTTAATAAACAACTTGGTAATTTCATTGTCATTGGCGATAATACTAATAGCTGTTTTTATGGCATTTATGTTTAGATCGTTTAGAATGATTTTAATTTCATTGATTCCAAACATTTTCCCATTATTAATTACAGCCGGTTTAATGGGGTACTTAGGTGTTCCAATAAAGCCGTCAACCATATTAGTATTTAGTATTGCGTTTGGTATTTCAGTAGATGATACCATTCACTTTTTAGCAAAATATCGACAAGAATTAATTGCAAATAATTGGCGAATTAAACAGTCGGTGTATGCCGCACTTCGTGAAACCGGAGTAAGTATGTTTTATACATCTATAGTTTTGTTCTTTGGCTTTTTAGTGTTTACAGTTTCTAGTTTTGGAGGTACTATTGCATTAGGTGGCTTAGTTTCAATCACCTTACTTTTTGCCATGGTTTCTAACTTAATTTTACTTCCGTCATTGTTACTTTCATTAGAGAAAAGCATTGCTAATAAAGAAATTTTTAAAGAGCCCACTTTAGATATTCTTACCCCTAATGAAGAAGGCGAAAAATAAATGAACGTATCATCAAAGTTTCAACTTTCAAGTCTTTTTAACTTTCAATAGTTTTGTATCTTTACATTTCCTAAAAAACAAAACATGATTAAAAGTAACATAGCTAAACTTTTAGCTTCAGAAAATATTTTACAAGAAGTTGAAATAAAAGGCTGGGTACGTACATTTAGAGCAAATAGATTTATTGCTTTAAATGATGGCTCAACCATAAAAAACATACAATGTGTAGTTGATTTTGAAAGTACTGACGAATCAATTTTAAAAAGAATAACAACAGGTGCTGCAGTTAGCATTAAAGGAACTTTAGTTGAAAGTCAAGGTAAAGGTCAAAGTCTTGAAGTTAAAGTTTCAAAAATTGATATTTTGGGTGATTCAAACCCCGATGAGTATCCTATTCAACCTAAAAAACACAGCTTTGAATTTTTACGTGAAAATGCTCATTTACGCATACGAACAAATACTTTTAGTGCAGTAATGCGTGTTAGATCTGCTTTATCATTTGCCGTGCATAAATATTTTACAGAAAACGGTTTTTACAATTTTCACGCACCAATAATTACTGGTTCAGATGCTGAAGGCGCTGGAGAAATGTTCAATGTTTCAACCTTAGACAAAAGAGACCTTCCAAAAACCGAAAATAGTGAAATAGACTATTCTAATGACTTTTTTGGAAAAGAAACCAACTTAACTGTTTCTGGCCAATTAGAAGCTGAAACCTATGCCATGGCTTTGGGTAAAGTTTACACTTTTGGACCAACATTTAGAGCTGAAAATTCAAATACTACACGTCATTTAGCTGAATTTTGGATGATTGAACCTGAGGTTGCTTTTAACAACCTAGATGATAATATGGATTTGGCTGAAGATTTTATTAAATCGGTAATAACATATATACTTACCAATTGTAAAGATGATTTAGAATTTTTAGACAATAGATTAACACAAGAAGAGAAATCAAAACCTGCCAATCAACGCAGTGAAATGACATTATTGGAACGTTTAAACTTTATTGTTGAGAATAATTTTAAAAGAGTTACCTATTCAGAAGCCATTGATATACTAAGAAATTGCAAGCCTAATAAAAAGAAGAAATTTCAATATATTATTAATGAATGGGGAGCTGATTTACAAAGTGAACACGAACGTTTTTTAGTTGAAAAACACTTTAAATGCCCTGTTATATTATTTGACTATCCAGCAAATATCAAAGCATTTTATATGCGCTTAAATGATGATGGTAAGACCGTAAGAGCTATGGATGTTCTTTTCCCTGGAATTGGTGAAATAGTTGGTGGAAGTCAACGTGAAGAACGTTTAAATATCCTTCAGAAAAAAATTACTGAATTAAATATTGACGAGAAAGAATTATGGTGGTATTTAGATACTCGTAAATTTGGTACAGCCGTTCATAGTGGATTTGGTTTAGGATTTGAACGATTGGTACAATTTGCTACAGGTATGGGCAACATTCGTGATGTAATACCCTACCCCCGCACACCGCAAAACGCAGAGTTTTAATTTAATCAACTAATTAAAAAAACATATTACATCGTAATATGTTTTTTTTGTATTTTTATCTACAAGTAACTTACATAAATTTATGCTAATACAAAGTTTACAGCAAAAATTACTGCAAAAACTATCTCCTCAACAAATTCAATTAATGAAATTGATTCAACTGCCTACACAAGCTTTTGAACAACGATTGAAACAAGAATTAGAGGAAAATCCTGCTTTAGATAGTGGCAAAGAGAAGAATGATGAATTGACAAACAATCAATTGGAGGATGACAACTATGATGAAAATGACTCCATAAATGCTGAAGATATTAATATTGATGAGTATTTAAGCGACGATGAAATTCCAAATTACAAAACCCAAAGTAATAATTATTCTGCTGATGATGAGGAAAAGCATATTCCTTATGCCTCAGGAACATCATTTACTCAATATTTAAAAAACCAAATGCATACTTATCGTCTTAACGAAGAAGAAGAGGTTATTACCGATTTTTTAATTGGAAGCATTGATGAAAGCGGTTACATACGCCGAGAGATACTTGATATTCAAGATGATTTGGCTTTTACACAAAATATTTTTACTACTGAAAAAGAAATAGAACGACTTTTAAAAATAGTTCAACAATTAGATCCCGCAGGTGTTGGTGCCAGAAATTTAAAAGAGTGTATACTAATACAATTAAAAAGAAAAAAAGAAAAACCCAGCAGAAAACTTGCCATAGAAATTTTGGAAAATGCCTTTGATCATTTTGTGAAAAAACATTATAAAAAACTAATTCAAAAATTTCATGTTTCAGAAGAAGACCTAAAAAATGCAATTCTACAAATTGAAAAATTGAATCCAAAACCTGGCGGTTCTTATGCAAATAACAACAAAATAGCGGAGCAAATTGTACCAGATTTTACAATACGAATTATTGATGGTGAATTAGATTTAACATTGAATTCAAGAAATGCACCAGAACTTCATATTTCAAGAGAATATAATGATATGCTTTTAGGTTATAAAGATTCTAAAGACAAGACTAAATCTCAAAAAGATGCAGTAATGTTTATAAAACAAAAGTTAGATGCTGCTAAATGGTTTATTGATGCTATTAAACAACGCCAGCAAACACTTTTATTAAACATGAATGCTATTATGCAACATCAAAAAGAATATTTTTTAACTGGTGACGAACGTAAGTTAAAGCCAATGATATTAAAAGATATTGCTGATGTTATTAATATGGATGTTTCAACCGTTTCAAGGGTAGCTAACAGCAAATATATAACAACGCCTTACGGAACGAAATTAATTAAGGAATTCTTCTCTGAATCAATGAAGAATGAACAAGGTGAAGATGTTTCAACTCGTGAGATAAAAAATATTTTAGTTTCGGTTATCAAGGAAGAAGATAAACGAAAACCTTTAACTGACGATAAATTATCTGCTATTTTGAAAGAAAAAGGGTATCCAATTGCTCGTAGAACAGTTGCAAAATATAGAGAACAGCTAGATATTCCTGTTGCGCGTTTACGAAAAAAAATATGATCCAATTTAACTTTCTCTTTATCAGAAATATTGCTTTTCAAATTCACTTTAGCTATTAAAAAAATATTGGTCATTTAAATCTTAAACCACAATAATAACTAATGAAATTTTCAAAATTTATTTCCTACTTCTTTCACCCTATTAATTTCCCAATAATAGGTTCCTTGATATATTTTTTATTTCTTCCAAAACATATTTTTAAAACACAGGAATATACCATTCTTACAGTAATTTTAATAGGTTCCTACATATTTCCACTTATTTTATTAATTATGCTCAAATATTTTGGAATGATATCTAGCTATTATTTGGCAACTATTGAAGAACGTAAATTCCCTGCAATACTTTTTATTGGAATTTCTTATATTATTGGTGATTGGTTATATAAATCGGGGGTTGTAGATTTATTAGCACTTTTCTACTTTGGGTATGGCGTTGGAATAACTATTTCTTACATATTACTTCATTTAAAAATAAAGGCCAGTTTACATTCATTAGCTATAAGCGGTTTAATAGGTTTTTTAATTTGTTTTAGTTATTCATATCAAATCAATTTAATATACATATTTATTGTTCTTTTTATACTATCAGGTATAATTGCTTCTTCACGATTAAAGCTAAAAGCACACACAATTAATGAAATTTGGATTGGACTTTTACTTGGAATTATATCTCAATTTATTGCTTATGGTGTTTACACTATGTGATAGAGTCTAATTACTACGATTGAAAACTAATTGAAATTAACTTAAACCTATTTCAAATATCTAATAACTCAACTTAAAGCACAAAAAAAAGCAATTAACTGAAATGTTAATTGCTTTTTTTATTTAGATTAAATATATTTCTTTATCTAATAATTAGATTTCAAATCAGTTCCTTTACTAGTTGAGAAACTTATTTTTAAAGCATTTATATCTCTTAATTGTTCTTTAATATCTAATATTGTTCCAACATTTGCTTCTTTATCAGCTTTAATTGAAGTAGTCATAAATTTAACTTCTTCTTCTTTACGCAAAGCTCTTTCAGCAAATATAAAGCTAGGAATATCATTTATGTCGATAATTTTATCATTTACCTGAATTTTATCGCCTGATATTTTTTTGTCCTTAGATTTACCAACATATATTGTACTTACCAAACTTTTATGTTCTAATTTTTTTACTTCACTTGCTACAGGTAAAACTGGTTTTTTAATAACTAAATCAGTTTCTCTCATAGTTGTAGATACCATAAAAAAGAATAACAACATAAATACAATATCAGGTAACGATGCAGTAGAAATCGCTGGTAAGCCTTTTTTCTTCTTTTTAAATTTACTCATAATCTGATATTATTTTATTGGTTCTGGTTCAGAAATAATTTGAGGGTATTTTCCCTTCAAATTATCAATTCTTGCTTTAATACTTTCACTAGGATTGTCTTTATAATCTTTCAATAATTGACTATAAGGAACACCATAAAGTTTTTCTGACAATCTACTTCTTAACTCATTATACGCAGCTTCTATTTCATTTTGAATAGAAACATACATACCATAAGTAGTACCACGTGCACTTTGTAAAGAAACAACTGCCTTACTTGGATGATCTGATGATAAAGGATTTTTAGCTCCCTGACAATAATCACAAGGTTCAGCTGGTTTATCATCAACAGCGTTACTTAATCCTCCTCCATTATCAATAAAATCCATGGCGATTTTCCTAATATCTGTAACTTGAACATAATCTGTACCTTCTACCAAAATCTGGTTACTTCGGTTTACAGTAATATCCAATACATTCTTTTCTTTTATTACAACTTTTGGTGTTTCTTGATTTGGATCAGCTTTTTCAGGTAATTTACGTGCAATTCCTGAGTCAACATCCATAGTTGTAGTTACTAAGAAAAATATTAAAAGCAAGAACGCAATGTCTGCCATCGAACCAGCATTTATCTCTGAATTTTCTCTTCTTGCCATACTTAGTTTATTTTACAAATGATCTACAAAAATCTACCAAAAAGAATACCAATCCAATGGCACCTAATATACCACTAAAAATTATTCCGGTACTCACCCATTTCGACACACTTCCTGCTTCTCCACCTTCTAAAACTCTTCCAACTGAATCTGTAACAGCATCACCTGAAGCACTCGTATATGCAATAACTAATATAACTACCATTGCCCCAACTCCAATTAATGTTCTTTTTAAAACATCAGGATGCTTTATCAAATTAATGAACGAATACACAACAGTGATTAATGCTGTAGCAATTAATACAACTTTGGAAAAAGTAATAAAAGGAGAAACAATAGTGTCCTTAATAGAGTCATCGGCAAGCATAGCTTCTATAGCTTCATCTCCTTTCATCATAATTCTGATGAAAAAATAGAAACCAATTAACCCTATTAGCCCAGCTACTAAAGTTAATATTTTTGAAAATTTCTTACTCATAATTAGTTTTATTTTTTATATCTAATCAATAGGTCAACTAATAAAATTGACGCATCTTCCATATTATTTACAATACTATCTACTTTAGAAATAATATAATTGTAAAATATTTGAAGAATAATTGCAACAATTAAACCAAATACCGTTGTTAACAATGCTACCTTAATACCACCTGCTACTACAGTTGGAGAAATATCACCAGCAGCTTGAATAGAATCAAATGCTCCAATCATACCAATTACAGTTCCCATGAAACCAAGCATTGGTGCTAGTGCAATAAATAATGATAACCAAGAAATATTTTTTTCCAATAATCCCATTTGAACACCACCATATCCAACAACTGCTTTTTCAGCTGCATCAACACCTTCGTCCATTCTATCTAATCCTTGATAAAAAATTGAAGCAATAGGTCCTTTTGTATTTCTACAAATTTCTTTTGCAGCTTCTACACCACCACTAGATAAAGCATCATCAACTTTACCAACTAATTTTTTAGTATTGGTAGTTGCCATGTTAAGGTAAATAATTCTTTCAATAGCAATTGCCAAACCTAAAATTAAGGCTACTAATACAATTCCCATAAAGAACGGCCCACCTTCAATAAAACGTTGTTTTAATTCTTGGTGAAATGTTTTTGTTTCTGTTGCTTCATCAGCAACTTGCTCAGTTATTGTTGCATCATCAGCAACTTGCTCAGTTATTGTTGCTTCATCAGCAACTTGCTCAGTTATTGTTGCATCATCAGCAACTTGCTCAGTTATTGTTGCATCTTCTTGCGCAATTGCTTTAGGCGCTGCTCCAAATAAAAATAATCCTGTAATCGCAAGGATAGTAAATACTCTTTTCATTGTGTAATAGTTAATTTATTAATTTTTTTAACGGGTTAAAGATAAAAATATTTTGCAAAACAAGAAAGGCACATACATATAAAATTCCCGTCATCATTAAAACCTTTGTATACTTAAAACCACTCTAATTTTTGCGTACGGCAAGTAACAAAAAATTGTTGAGTTAATAAAATTTTACCCCGATTTAAAGCTCTTTTTTTTGGAAAAATTAAATTTTTAAGAAAAAAATAAATATAAATCGTATAATCCAACTTTTGTTGAAAAAACTCAAACAAATTTTAGAAAAACACCTATTCTATTTATACAATTGAACTCATTTCTCCTCTAATTGGCAATTCAAATATTGACTTAAAATCTTTACTTGGTATATTTTGTCCTAATAAATACATTAATTTTGAAATAGCAGATTCAGTTGTAATGTCATATCCGCTTATTAACCCAATAGTGTCAAGCATTACACTAGCCTCATATTTACCCATAATTACACTTCCTCCGGGACACTGAGTTACGTTTACAATTTTTACTCCCTTCAAAATTGCTTGCTTTAATAAATTAATAAACCAAGTCTTGGTTGTTGCATTTCCTGACCCAAAAGTTTCCAAAACCACTCCTTTTAATCCATTAATTTGGAGGATATTTTGAATAATTTTTTTTGTAATTCCAGGGAATAGTTTAATAATAACTATATTGTTATTTAACCCTTTTCTTACAATTAAATCCTTATTTTTAGCTGACTTATGTAATAAATGTTTATTAAATTTAAGATGAACTCCACTTTCTGCCAAACTTGGGAAATTAGGCGAGGAAAAAGCCTGAAAATGTTCAGCATTAATTTTAGTAGTTCTATTTGCACGATACAATTTATACTCAAAATACAAGCAAACTTCAGAAATAATTACATCTCCGTTTTTGTCATATGATGAAGCTATTTCAATTGACGTAATTAAATTTTCTTTAGCATCGGTTCTTAAATCCCCAATTGGCAACTGTGAACCCGTAAATATGATTGGCTTTGTTAAATTTTCAAACATAAAACTAAGTGCTGAAGCTGTATATGACATTGTATCTGAACCATGAAGTATCACAAAACCGTCGTATGCCTCATATTTTTCCTCAATAATTTCTGCTAAAAAAATACATTCTTCAACATCCATGTCAGATGAGTCAATAGGTTTTTCAAATGAAAAACTATCAACGGTACAATTCAATTGCTTTAGTTCAGGTATATGCTTTAAAAGCTTATCAAAATTGAAGGTTTTTAATGCTCCCGTAGCATAATTCTTTACCATACCAATAGTTCCACCAGTATAAATTAGCAGAATATGAGGTGTTTTTGTCATTTTGTCCATTTACTCGTTTTGGAATAATTTATGATGTAAATTTACCAAATAAAAAATTCTAATAAAAAAAGAAATTTATGAGCGGGTATTATATTATTATAGGGTTTATTTCATTAATTAGTTGGTTAGTTAGCAATCAATTAAAACGAAAGTTTAAAAAATATTCAAAGATTCAATTACAAAATGGAATGAGTGGTAAAGAAATTGCTGAAAAAATGCTTGCTGACCATGGAATTTATGATGTTAAGGTAACTTCTACCCAAGGACAGCTAACCGATCACTACAATCCAAAAAATAAAACTGTAAATTTAAGCGATGTCGTATACAATCAACGAAATGCTTCGTCAGCAGCAGTTGCTTCTCACGAAGTAGGTCATGCTGTGCAACATGCAAAATCGTATCAATGGTTAACAATGCGTTCTCAATTCGTGCCTGTTGTAAATATTTCATCTAAATTTTCATTGTGGCTTGTAATTGGAGGGCTAATTTTAGGAGCCGCTTCAGGAAGTGGAACAGGGTTTTTAATTGCCGTTATTGGATTGGCAATGATGGCTCTTGCTACCATTTTCAGTTTTATAACATTACCCGTTGAATACGATGCTAGTAACAGAGCATTAGCCTGGCTAAAATCGAACAACATGCTAACTAACACTGAACAAGATGGTGCAAAAGATGCTTTGAAATGGGCTGCCAGAACGTATTTGGTTGCCGCTCTAGGATCTTTAGCAATGTTATTTTATTGGGCATTAAACATATTAGGTTCAAGAGATTAATTTATTAAATAAAATTTGAAAGTGTATTTATAAAAAAATAAAGGATATGATTTCTCATATCCTTTATTTTTTTATAAATATGTTATATACTCTTATTCTTCAGGTTGAAGTTCAAAATCTTCCATAAATTTAGTAGTATAATTTCCTGCCAAATAATCTTCATTTACCATTAATTGTCTATGGAATGGAATGGTTGTTTTAACTCCTTCAACAACAAATTCGTCCAATGCTCTTTTCATTTTACTTATTGCTTCTTCACGAGTTTGTGCTGTTGTAATCAACTTTGCAATCATTGAATCGTAATTAGGCGGAATAGTATACCCGGCATACACATGAGAATCAACTCTCACACCATGACCACCCGGCATATGCAAGGTTTTTATTTTCCCTGGTGAAGGTCTGAAATTATTATACGGATCTTCTGCATTAATTCTACATTCAATGGAGTGCAATTTTGGTATATAATTTTTACCAGTAATTGGAATACCAGATGCTACTTTAATTTGTTCATAAATTAAATCGTGATCTATTACTTGCTCTGTAATTGGGTGTTCTACTTGAATACGCGTATTCATTTCCATAAAGTAGAAATTCTTATGCTTATCAACTAAAAATTCTACCGTACCAGCACCTTCATATTTAATAAACTCAGCGGCTTTAACAGCGGCTTCGCCCATTTTATTTCTCAATTGAGATGTCATAAATGGTGACGGCGCTTCTTCTGTTAATTTTTGATGTCTGCGTTGGACTGAACAATCTCTTTCAGATAAATGACATGCCTTACCAAAAGAATCACCTATAACTTGAATTTCAATGTGTCTTGGTTCTTCAATAAGTTTTTCCATATACATACCATCATTTCCAAAAAAAGCAAAAGCTTCTTGACGTGCAGAATCCCAATGTTCTCTTAAATTTTCTTTTTTCCAAACCGCACGCATTCCTTTTCCACCACCACCAGCTGTTGCTTTTAACATAACCGGATACTCCATTTCACTAGCTAACTTTTCACACTCTTCGAATGTTTCAATTAACCCTTCAGAACCTGGAATTGTTGGCACTCCAGCTGCTTTCATAGTTTCTCTGGCAGAAGCTTTATCTCCCATTCTACTAATCATTTCACCTGATGCTCCAATAAACTTTATGCCATGCTCTTCACATAATTTAGAAAATTTAGCATTTTCAGCCAAAAACCCATAACCTGGATGAATGGCATCGGCATTTGTAATTTCTGCAGCGGCTAAAATTGCTTGCATTTTCAAATAAGACTCTCCACTTGGCGGAGGCCCAATACATACAGCTTCATCGGCAAAACGTACGTGTAAACTCTCAGCATCAGCTGTTGAATAAACAGCAACTGTTTTTACTCCAATTTCTCTACAAGTTCTTATAACCCGTAAAGCAATTTCACCTCTATTGGCAACTAATATTTTATTAAACATAAATTCTTCAAATTTTCAATATTCAAAAAACAAACTCCAAATTACTTCTTGGATTTTGCGAATTAAAAATTGTGATTTTACTTTACGATGGATCAACTAAGAATAGCGGTTGGCCAAATTCTACAGGCGTTCCGTCTTCAATTAAAACTTTTACTATTTTCCCTGAAACTTCAGCTTCAATTTCATTAAAAAGTTTCATTGCCTCTACCATACATACCACAGAATCTGGATTTACAGTATCACCTACCTCAACAAACGTAGGCTTATCTGGCGATGGTTTTCTGTAAAAAGTTCCAATAATAGGTGAAGTTATTTCAACATATTTTAAATTTTCTTCTTTTGAAGCCTTTGCAGTACTCACTGGTTCTTTACTAACAGGAGCTGCCTGAGGCATTGACATTTGTGGCACACCTATTGGTGATTGTTGAAGAATAGTAGTTTCCGTTTTTCCCGGACCTGTTTTAATGGTAATTTTAATATCCTCCATTTCTAACTTTACCTCATTTGCGCCTGATTTGGCAACAAATTTAATAAGGTTTTGAATATCCTTTAATTCCATAATTTGTTTGGTTTTAATTTTGTTTTTAATTAAATTTTTAATAATTATAAGCCCATTTAAAATAGATGGATCCCCAAGTGAATCCCCCTCCAAATGCTGCAAAAATTATTGTATCTCCTTTTTTAAGTTGTGATTCATAATCGGCCAAAAGTAATGGTAAAGTAGCTGATGTAGTATTTCCATACTTTTGAATATTCATCATTACCTTTGAACTATCTAATTTAATTCTATTGGCCGTAGCTTCAATAATTCGTTTATTAGCTTGATGAGCAGCCAGCCAAGTAATATCTTCATTTGTTAAATTATTACGTTTTAACATTTTTTCAGCGGCATCAGCCATATTAAAAACAGCATTTTTAAATACTGTTTTCCCATCTTGATAAACAAAATGCTCTCCTTTTTCTAAAGCCTCTTTAGTAACAGGATACATAGAACCCCCAACTTTTGCACGTAAAAATTCTCTTCCAGTACCGTTACTTCTTAAATACTCATCCTGCAATCCAAGTCCTTCTTCATTTGGTTCAAATAAAACTGCACCAGCCCCATCTCCAAAAATAATACAGGTAGCTCGATCGGTATAATTAATCATAGATGAACATTTGTCTGCACCAATTAACAATATTTTTTTATACCTTCCTGATTCTATATAACTTGATACAACAGACATTCCGTATAAAAAACTAGAACAAGCTGCTTCCAAATCAAACCCAAAGGCATTGGTGGCACCAATTTCTGAAGCTACATAAGCTCCAATTGCTGCTGCTTGCATATCAGGTGTCGCTGTAGCAACTAATACAAGGTCTATCTCTTTAGGATCTAGGTTTTTTTTCTCAATTAGGTTTTGAGCTGCTTTTATAGCCATATAGCCAGTTCCTTTGCCTTCTCCTTTTAATATTCTACGCTCTTTTATTCCTGTTCTGGTAGTAATCCATTCATCGTTTGTATCTACCATTTTTTCTAACATTGTATTTGTTAGCACGTCATTAGGGAGATATTTTCCAACTGCTGTAATTGCTGCTGTGATTTTTGCCATAATTAATTTTCTTTCAATAAAAAAGAGGATTCAAAGTAATGAAAATTATTTTTAATATTTAATTATATCAGCTAATTTTTACTTTAAAAAAGTGTTTAAAATAAAAAAACTCCCAAAAAGAGAGTTTTTTTATACTTAACATAAATATTTTAAGCTTCCGTTTCTTGAGAATCAATTACAATTTGACCTCTGTAGTAAAGTTTTCCTTCGTGCCAGTGTGCTCTATGGTATAAATGAGCTTCACCTGTTGTTGGGTCAATGGCAACTTGAGGAGCTACAGCTTTGTAATGAGTTCTTCTTTTATCTCTTCTAGTTTTTGATATTTTTCTTTTAGGATGTGCCATTACTCGTCTTTTTTATCAATTAGTATATCTTTTAATTTATTCCATCTAGGATCAATATCCTGATTATTTTCTATGTATTCGTTTTCTTCTGTGATTTCAAATTCTTTTAATTTTTCCAACATATCAGATTGTAAAGTACCATCCTTTATTCCTGGATGAATTCTTTTATACGGAACTGCTAAAACTATTGCTTCATACATATATTGCGCAATATTTAACGTATGTTCTGAATGTGGCAAGATTAATAATTCTTCATTTTCATTATTTAACTTATCACCAAACTTTACAACTAAATTTAAGGTTGTTTTAATTGGCTGATGAAAAAACTCATTTGTTAAGTCACAAGTGACTTCAACCCAACCTGAAATTTTAAATTCTAATTCAAACATTGTTGCTTTTTTCAAAAACAACAAATTTATTTTTACTTCTGAATTATTGAATTCATTGTAGTCATAAAAATCAAAGAACTCTTTGTTCACTTTATACTCAAACTTATGTTCTCCTTCTTTTAAACCTATAAAAGGTATATCAAAGTTTTTTAGATCTTTCATATAGAACTTTAATTTGAGCGTGCAAAGATATAAAATTATACTTATTATATATAAATAAATACTAAAATTTTAAACCCTTTGTTGACGCTTTTTTGTTTTTAAAGTGTTTTTAGTCAAACTTTTATACTCTTCTCTTTTCTTAAACAACTTAATTGCAGTAAAAATAGCCTCCTTAAACGAACTTATACTTGCCTTATTTTTTCCTGCCAATTCATAGGCTGTGCCGTGATCTGGAGATGTTCGTATCTTACTTAAACCTGCTGTAAAATTAACACCTTCGCCAAACGAAAGTGTTTTAAATGGCGCCAAACCTTGATCATGATACATTGCTAAAACGGCGTCAAAATTCTTGTAATTTTCAGAGCCAAAAAAACTGTCAGCAGCATACGGACCATAAACTAATTTACCCTCCTGTTGAATTTCTTCCAATGTTGGTTTAATTATCTCATCATCTTCATTTCCTATAACACCTTTATCTCCGCAATGCGGATTTAATCCTAAAACCGCAATTTTCGGCTTGTTTACACCAAAATCCTGCTTTAATGTTTGATATAAAATAGCTGTTTTTTGTTTAATTATTTCAGAAGTTATACTATTTGAAACATCTGAAATTGGAATATGCCCAGTTATTAAACCTATTTTCAATTGATCAGTCATTAAAATCATTAAACTTTCACCTTCTAATTTTGATTCTAAAAACTCGGTATGACCTGGAAATGAAAAATTCTCAGACTGAATATTATCTTTATTAATAGGCGCCGTAACAAGTATATCAATTTCTCCATCAACCAAAGCATTAGTTGCAGCTTCTAATGATTTAAAAGCATATTCACCTGATTCCTTTGTAGGTTTTCCCAGTTCAACCTCAACATCTTCTTTCCAAACATTTAAAACATTTATTTTATTTGGAAAAGCTTTGTTAATATGATGAATTCCGTTAATTTGAGTGGTTATGTTTGTTTGCTTTTTATATTCAGAAATTAATTTGGTTGATCCAAAAATAACAGGCACACAAAAATCTAACATTCTTTTGTCTTGAAAGGTTTTTAAAATTATTTCAATTCCTATTCCGTTTACATCGCCTATTGAAATTCCAATCTTTATTTTTTCAATTTTATCCATCAATACAGTTAATTATGCTTAATTTTGTTGGGTCAAAAGTAATCAAATAAAATTACATAATTATGTTTACAGGAATTATTGAAAGTTTAGGAATTATTAAAAATATTATTGAAGAAGGTGACAATTTTCACATTACAATTGAAAGTGATTTTACTTCAGAATTAAAAATAGATCAAAGTGTGGCACACAATGGTGTTTGCTTAACAATTGTAAATATTAATGGGAATGAATATACTGTAACTGCCATAAAAGAAACTCTTGACAAATCTAATTTTAAATATGTAAAAATTGGCGACTTAGTGAACCTTGAGCGTGCTATGATATTAGGCGCTAGATTAGACGGACATATTGTTCAAGGTCATGTTGATCAAACAGCCACTTGTATAGATATTACCGAAGAAGATGGTAGTTGGGTATTTACTTTTGAATATGACACTTCAAAAAACAATATTACCATTGAAAAAGGATCGGTCACTGTAAACGGAACAAGTTTAACTGTTGTTAACTCAAAACAAAATTGTTTTTCCGTTGCTATTATTCCATACACCTATGAAAATACTAATTTTCATACTTTTAAAAACGGTAGTGTTATAAATTTAGAATTTGATGTAATTGGAAAATATGTATCTAAATTATTAGAAAAAAGAAATTAAAAAAACCTTACATCTCTACAAGGCTTATAGTTTTTAAGAAGTGGTCCCACCTAGACTAGAACATATGTTTTTGAGTATTGATTATCAGTCGCTTACGATTAGCAATGATACACAATGTGTACCATTTTAATATATAATAAACCCTAGTTTGTTATTATTCTTTTAAATTTACCGTTTTCATTTTTCCAATAAATTTTACCACCACCGATATCACCAAATATTCCATCTCCAACTATATCTATGTCTCCATCGCTGTCATAATCAAAAATATGGATCCATTTAATCCATGAATTATTGCCTTCAAGTTTGGTTTCATCAAAGTAATCAGATGTTATCTGGTTATTGTTTTCAAAAGTGAATTTATAGAGATTTAAAGAATATCCTTGATATCCTGATGAATTATTCATTACTAATACTTCTTTAATATTATCATTATTAAAATCAAAGAAATCTATATCCATAACCTCTAAATTACTATCAGTTTGAATGTTTATACCTTTTCCTCTGTCAAACCTACCGTTTTCATTTTTAATTACCATAAGAACTCCTCTTGACCCTAAAAATAAATCAAGTAATCCATCATTGTCAATGTCAAATAGTTCTACAGTATAATAATTATCTGAATCAGTAAAATTTAAAAAAATATCATTTTTTAAAATAAAATTTCCAGATCCATCATTTTCATAATAAACAGGATGAACAGGGATTATAGCACTCCCGCCAGAATAAGCAATAATATCTTCAAAATCATCATTATTAATATCTCCAGTAGCACCACCATGAAAGTAACCAATATCATCAGTTAAATAATTGTATTTTTTATTACTTACATCAAAAATTGCTAATGAATCTCCAGGGAAAGGATTGCTATCATAACCACTGGAAAACAAAGTAATTTCATTTATGTTATCATTATTAAAATCACTAAGAACATTTTTCCTAACCTGTGTCAATCCTATTTGTAAATCATAATTATCATTGCCAGCAACATTATCAACAAACAAATGCAATCCTTTAGCATTGGTTGGCCAGGGTGCTTTCAAATAGTATGCCCACAAATCTTTTGTTCCATCTCCATTTAGATCGGTATATAAATATTGACCTAGATCATGCCAATAATAACAGCAATTAACTTTTTGTTGACTCCAACTACCTTGAACAAATAATTCAATATTCCCATTACTTTTAAGTTCAAAACCCCTGTACTTCCCATCTGACACACTGTATAGTTCATCAAAAGATTTATTTGTTCTGAACCAAGAAGTTTTTTTATTAGTAGAAGAATAATTATCTAAAGAACTTATCGGGTATACTAATTCTTGATTGTCTTTATCATCATTTCCCTCATTAATATTTGTCTCTACATTTTCATTTTTAGAACAAGCAAAGAATAATAAGAGAAGAATTGGGAAGATTTTGTTCATATAACAAATTTAGTAAATAACTCTAATAATTACTAATGCTCAAATACAGCTGTTTTATTAATTATTTTAA